>Ga0207904_1000168_pt1 | contig 35632 bp, 28 predicted proteins | sample MalvirmetaMSP118_FD_184232 | JGI IMG/M metagenome (GOLD analysis project Ga0207904, IMG submission 184232) | Marine viral communities from the Deep Pacific Ocean - MSP-118 (SPAdes) | ecosystem: Environmental > Aquatic > Marine > Oceanic | place: Pacific Ocean | collected 2011-05-30 | reverse complement strand
TTGAGGCGTGTGGGGTTCTTGCTGGAATTAGCGAAGGAAACATGCACCAGCAGTAGGTGAAGCATCAACCAGATAATCCGATGAGATGCCGGTCTGTCTCACTCTCATGCAAAGGTAAGATCAACCATTTAATCCGCTTACCCAGAATCCAGAAAGACCCAGCAGCTAGACAGTGGATATAGCGATTCGCCCCATGCCGGCTAAAGTATTTATTACTGGTGGCGCTGTGTTCACCATGGTGTTATGGGCAATATGCTTCCCGCTCATCTCCCTTAGTTTACCCTATGCCCCGATTATGTTGACGGCATTTCTTAGAGCAGCGATTGCGGGTTTCTTTTTAATTGTCATCGCTTGGATGCTAGGTAGACCTTTCCCAAAGTCCACTAAAGTCTACCTCTATATCCTTGGCATTGGTCTAACCGCAACGAGTATTGGGTTCTGGGGCATGTTCTATGCGGGCAGCCTAATCACACCCGGACTGGCAACCGTACTCACCAACACACAACCTCTAATTGCCGGCCTTCTGGGCTGGCATATTCTGAACGAACGCATAGGGAAGCGGGCACTGCTGGGTACTCTACTCGGTTTTTCAGGAATTGTGGTCATCAGTGCGGAAAGTCTTTTCGCCACAGATGTTCAGTCATTGAGCGGTATCGCCTATGTTGTTATTGCCGCTGCAGGTTTAGCGATCAGCAATCTCTTGTTGAAGAAGTCTGCTAACCGTATCGATGTGCTATATGCCATGGGATTCCAGCTCTTACTGGGGGCTATCCCCCTGTCGCTATTGGCCTTTTTTAACACTTCATTGCCGCCCCTGAGTTGGAACTGGGATTACGTGTGGATCTTACTGGCACTGGCATTGCCCGGCACTGCTCTGCCATTTATTCTGTGGTTCTGGCTGATGGATACTGCGCCATTATACAAACTCAATGTCTACAGTTTTCTAACGCCTGTATTCGGGCTGTATTTAGGTTACACCTATTTTGCTGAGTCGCTATCTTCAATACAGTGGCTGGGTATTTTCCTGGTTATAGCCGCCATACCTCTGGTGAATTCGTCAACCAGAGCAGTGGTTTGAGGAAATATGAAATCGGATAATCTACCTGTATGACAGGCTGAATCGATTTACCAACAAGGTGATGTGATGACAAGTTCAGCGAAGAAAAAGCCATCCTATAAAACGGAGCTCAGAGAGCTACAAATACAACTCGTTAAACTTCAGCGGCACATCATCAAAAACAACCTACAACTGCTGGTCATATTTGAGGGCCGGGACGCCGCCGGAAAAGATGGTGTCATTAAGCGAATCACTGAACATCTAAGCCCGAGGGAAACGCGAGTCGTCGCCCTGGGAAAACCCTCTGAGCGCGATACTAATAGCTGGTACTTCCAACGTTACACAGCCCATCTGCCAAGTCGGCAGGAAATGGTACTGATGAATCGCAGCTGGTATAACCGAGCGGGCGTTGAAAAAGTCATGGGCTTTTGCTCGGAAAAAGAATATAAGCAATTTATGAAAGCGGTCGTACCGTTTGAAAAGATGCTTTGCGATACAGGTATTCAAATCATCAAATACTATCTCGATATATCGCGAGATGAACAGCAAAGTAGATTAGCAGGCTGTTGAAAAAATCTTACTTTTTCAGCTGAATGTGAGTTTTCCCACATTCAGCTGAGTTCTGGCTCTGCATAATCGACCGCGTTGCTCAGGATGAGCAGCTGGCAAGGAGGCCGATCAGTGACGATCGAGAGCGCAGGATGCGCGCTAACGCAATGGATGCGTGGCCCCTTGCTGTTTTTTACGCCAATAGTCGCTTCATCCTTGTAATGTTGTATGCTGCCGCCGTAAACCGAAACAGCCAGGCAACCGTTTCCCGGCCCTTATGGCGCAATTTACGCATCAGACCAATATCCTTCATCCACCCAAAGCACTCTTCTATCCGTTTGCGGCGAACCTGGCTGATCTGATAACCCCGTGTGCTCGTGGTGCGGCCGTCGATAGCACTGCGCTGTGACTTCGCCGCCACGTGTGGTGTAATCTTTAAGCCGCGACACCCTTCCACAAAATCAAAGGTGTCGTATCCCTTCTCGGCCCCGACACTTCGGCCCGGGTGCATAGCCTGAGCTGCCAGCAAATCCAACCCCGCTTCCCACTCCTGGCGCGTACCGGCTTCAGTGACTTCGGTTCCCACAATCAGGCCGTTGCGGTTTTCCGTCAATAGATGACCCATATGGCACAGCTTCGATTCTTTGCCTTTACCTTTGCGGAACAGCCGGGCATCCGGATCTGTCGTGGAGGCGTGGGTAGTGTTCGTGCGCTTCTGGCCATGAAAATTCTCATCGTCATTATCCCGCGGCCCATCCTTCGGTTTGAACGACTTCATCGAGGCACAGGCATCCAGCAGCGTACCATCCACACTGAAGTGTTCACGCGACATCAGCTGCTTCGCTTTGGCCTGTTTCTTTATTGCATCGAAGAACAACTCGTCGATATCGTGCGCCAGTAACCGATCCCGGTTCTTGGAGAAAACTGAATGATTCCATACCGGATCGTCCATACGCAGCCCGACAAACCAGCGAAACATCAGGTCGTAATCCAGACGCTCCATCAACTGCCGTTCCGAGCGGATGGTAAAGAGAATTTGCAGCAACAAGGCGCGAATCAGTTGCTCCGGGGGAATGGAGGGGCGACCGACACTGGCATACATCACATCGAAGGTGCCATCCATCGCTACCAGCCTTATCAACGATCTGCCTCACCAGCCGAATAGGGTGTTGTTGTGGGATTCGCAACTCCAGGTCAACGTAGCTGAACAGGGTTGGCTGACTATCGATTTCGCCGCGCATGAATCTCGACTCGCAAAGTTAAAGTGTTATGATCGCATATCCAGGGTTTTTCAACAGCCTGCTAATCCATTTAGACTCAGGGTATGCCTGGTGACGAATCCCGGGTTAATGCCTGATTGATGTTCGCTCATCGGCCCTGTACCTTTCTGAAATAATCCAACAACTTATTTTTTGTGTTTATGCACCGGTGACTTTTTCGTCTCTAATTCATGGTCCATCATTTGCCCCATCATCATTTGCATCATACCCATGCGCTCTTCCATCATCTCCATGCGTTTCATCATGTCCATTTTCTCCGGCATACCTTTATTCATCATCTGCATGCCGTCCTGCATAGCCTGCATATGTTCATCCATTAATTTTTTTCGCTTCTCAGGGTCGGTTTCGGTTTTTATTTCTGACATCATGGTATGCATTTTTTTCATATGATCATGCATCGCCATCATCTGATCATGATTCATCATTCCCATCATCATGCCGCTGTCAGCACCTTGGCTTTTATCACTGTGATCATGGGAGTTTTCTGAAAATACCGGAAAAGAAATGACAGAAGTAATAACGATGGTGGAAAGCAGTGTTGTCATTGAATGTTTCATAAGGAAATCCTCAGTAGGTTGAAGCGGCTTTATCGGTAGCAAATTTTGGTACCCACCCTGGGGTCGATTTCATATAGCGAAGATACACATCGCCAAATTCCTCAATCGCCAAACGCTCTTCACGCTTGGCCAATCGCACATAGACAACGACCAATATGGGAAACATGACCAATGTCGGCAGGGTCGGCCACTGCAACAGAAAGCCAAACATAATCATGATGAAAGCAATGTATTGTGGGTGACGGCAGCGGGCATACCAGCCGGTGGTCGCCAGGGAGTGAGTTTGTTGCGCTTTGTGGAGCACGTTCCACGCCGACGCGAGCAGAAAGAAGCCGAGCACGATTAGTACATTGCTGGCAATATGCAGCGGATCAAAGTGCGGATCACCTTCAAACCCGAGCATGGTGTGCAGTAAATGGCCATTTTCATGGGAGAGGAAGTCCACTCCTGGGTACTTTTCCGCCAGCCATCCAGACAGAAAATATATCGTCAGCGGAAATCCATACATCTCGGTAAAGAGCGCAATAATGAACGCAGAGAAAGCCCCAAAACTGCGCCAGTCGGTTTTTGTTTGTGGCTTGGCAAAACTGAAGGCAAAGAAAATAAATATTGCCGAATTCAGTATCACCAGTGTCCAGAGACCATAAGCTGAATCACCGTGCATTTGTCGTTCTCCTGTTTTCTACCGGGTCAATGGTGGTGCCGATGTTCGCTATCCCGGCGCCCATCTTCTAATCCACGCTGGTAAGCATCTTGATCTGACTCACCCTCATGCTGATGGCCTTCTCCCTGGCGCTGATGGCTCCCACCATGCCCCCCGTGGCCACCATGACCACCGTGCATGAAAAGATGCATAAAAGGACATGCCAGCAAAATCAGAAAAGGTAAAAACTGCCAGACATGCTGGCGGTGTTCGATCAGCAGAAAATACGTGGCAGCACCAATTAGGCCCAATGCCGCCAGTCCTTTGGGTGTTAACCAGAATGATGTTTTTTGCGTTGCCATATCACACCTCACGGATGAAATTGAAAATCGCTGTCTATCGCACTGCGTTTATCATGAATCCAAAGCAAGTCATTCACCGGAATAATACAAACCAGCCCTTCGCTATCGGCATTGACGTGCGCCGTTTCTACAATCAGTTGCGCGATGTTATTTGCATGCTCTGACCTGGCGTAAATCTCCATTTGAATGTGCTTAATCAAATGATTCTCGTTGAAGCTGTCGAAGTATTCTCCACGACCGCGAACCGGATGCAGGGTGAAGCCTTTAACCCCATGCCTAATGAGTGCTTCTTCTACGTCCTTCAAACGAAATTCGTCAAAAATGGCGGTCACTTTTTGAATATTCATACTGATATCAATCCTTACTTTCTTTGTTGAACATTCTCTAATTCACCGTGAGTTGACCGCGATACATCTGCATCTGACAATGAAAGGCGTATTCACCAGATTTCAGTGCAGGTAGTTGTATGGACTTCAGTTTATTGAGGGGCAAGGTGTCACTGATTTGCAGTTCGGGAATCAGTAACGTTTCTGAGCAGGGTGATTCATCTTTACGTATGAACTTCAGCTCAACCGGCTCACCCACAGGCACTTTAATTCGGGAGGGTGAATAGGTGCCATTTTCCACGGTAATCACCAGATCATTTTCACCCAGCTCTGCCTCTTTGGGTTTGTACAACCAAAACCACCATATAATGAGCGCGATCAGAACAACGCCAACACTATTAATGATTAACATGTCCACTCTCCTAAACAGGTTTCTGACGAAATAGCCATTAGTGCTCCTGTGCTTTGAACAAGCGCAGCCGGTTGGCATTAGTAACGACCGTGAGTGACGAAAATGCCATCGCGGCACCCGCAATCACAGGATTCATAAGCACCCCAAGCAAGGGATAAAGAATGCCAGCAGCCACCGGAACGCCCGCCACGTTGTAAATAAACGCACCGAACAGGTTCTGTTTGATGTTACGTAATGTCGCCTTGCTTACCGCAATGGCATCGGCAAGCCCATGCAGCGATCCGCGCATCAAGGTGATATCGGCACTTTCTATGGCCACGTCGGTGCCCGTACCGATGGCGAAACCCACATTGGCAATCGCCAGCGCAGGCGCGTCGTTGATACCGTCGCCTGTCATGCCGACGACTTCGCCTTCCATCTGTAACTCCTGAACCTTTTTGGATTTATCTTCCGGTAACACCTCGGCGAAGAACTCCTTAATGCCCGCTTTTTCGGCGACGGCTTTTGCCGTGGCGCGGTTGTCGCCCGTCAGCATTACAACGCGAATGCCGTTGTGCTGCAGTCGTTTAATGGCAGCAATGGAGTCTTCTTTGATGGGGTCAGCCACTGCGATAATGGCGGAGAGCTTGTTATCCACGGCGAAATACATCGGCGTCTTAGCCTCGGTAGCCAGGCTCTGCGCTTTTTCAACGAAATCCCTAAGTTCGATATTGCGCTCTCGCATCAGTTTCTCATTGCCGAACAACAACGTTTTGCCATCCACTTCCGCTTGCACGCCGTGGCCGGCGATAGCGTTAAAATTGGAGACTTTCCCGGTTTCGATTCCTTTCTCCTGGGCAGTCTCGACAATGGCCAGCGCCAGGGGATGTTCAGAACCCGATTCAAGCGTGGCTGCCAGCTTCAGGATAGTGTCCTCGTCCTGCTCGCCTGCGACCAAAATATCGGTGACCTTCGGCGCCCCCAGGGTAATGGTGCCGGTTTTATCCAGAATCATGGCTGATATTTTCGATGCGGTTTGCAAGGCTTCGCCGTTGCGAATAAGGACACCCGCTTCTGCCGCTTTGCCCACACCCACCATCACCGACATGGGGGTTGCCAGACCCAACGCACAGGGACAGGCGATAATCAGTACCGTGGTGGCCGATACGATGGCAAACGCCACGGCTGGGTTCGGGCCAAAGTTGAGCCAGACCAACGCACTGGTGACGGCGATAATCATTACGACGGGTACAAAATACGCGGAAATCACATCGGCCAAACGACCAATAGGCGGCTTGGAATTCTGTGCGCGTTTGACCATGTTGATAATTTGCGCCAGGGCCGTGTCTTTGCCGACACGAGTGGCCTTAAACAGAATGGAGCCGGTTTTATTGATGGTGCCCGCTGCAACCGTGTCGCCCACGGCTTTTTCAACGGGCATGGGTTCACCCGTTAACATGGACTCGTCAATGGCGGTATGGCCTTCTATGACTTCACCATCGACAGGAATTTTTTCTCCCGGACGTACACGCACCACATCGTCCATCAGTACCTGCTCAATGGCGATATCCAATTCCTTTTCGTCGCGTATGACTCTGGCTGTCTTAGCCTGCAGGCCGATCAGCCGTTTAATAGCTTCCGATGTGCGCCCGCGGGCTTTGAGTTCTAGGGCCAGGCCAAGATCGATCAGCCCGATAATGATCGCCGTGGCCTCAAAGTAAACATGGCGAGCTTGTTCTGGAACCGACTCGGGGAAAAATACGACCACCATGGAATACAGCCATGCGGTACCCGTACCCAGCGCAATCAAAGTGTCCATATTGGCAGAATGATTCAGGAAGGACTTCCAGGCGCCGACAAAAAAATGTTTTCCTGAGAAGTACAAAACGCCAAAGGTGAGTATGCCAACGATCAGCCAAGCGATCCGCTCGGTTGTGGTATTAACATTAACCTCCCCGGTAATCAGCGCATAGGCCATTAGCGGCCCACCCAGGGAAAGGGCTATCCAGGTTTCCTTCATCAGGCGTTTGTAATAAGCCTGATCCGCCTTTTCTTTTTCTGCGAGCGCATCATCTTCGCTCTCCGCAGCCGCAAGCTTCGCGTTGTAACCGGCTTTTTCCACCGCCTTTACCAGATCAGCAGCATCGGCATTGCCCGTCACACTCACAGTGCGCTGAGCGAAATTCATCTCGGCATTTTCTACACCGGACACCGCCTTTAGCGCCGACTCAATTTTTCCAACGCAACTGGCACAACCCGCACCTTCAATAATCAGTTCCTGAGGACCAGAGTTATTTCCTGAACTGTGGTGATGAGCCTTATGTGCATGATGATCATGAGGCGGAGTTGTCGTACCATCTTCATGGCAAGAGACACCGCCAGATTCCGTTTTAGTTGTACTCATACCCTACTCCCGGTTATTTCTTAAGAACTGTTATCGGATGACCGCCGCTGGAAAGCCAACGCCTTGCAATACTTCAACGAGATGATCTGCATCGACTGCACCAACAACTGAAGCGACACCGGTTGCCAGATCCATAGAGGCCTCACTGACCCCGGAAACGGATTTCAGAGTATGTTCTATACTTTTAACGCAACCACCACAGGTGGCTCCCTGCACTTGTAATTGGTGCAGGGGTTGCGATGATCTGCTAACACTGTTGGTATCAGGTGCCGCAGACGAAATGGATGACTTGCCCGCACAGCAACAGCCACTTTTACGTTGATTGGCGTTCGTCGTTTGGTGTGTATTCATACTCATTCCTCCACGGTGAATTCTTCAATTAAATGGCAAAGCATATGACCTGTCGGAGCCTTGTCCGGTTTTTGGCTCCACTCCAATACGGCGCGTTGCATACGATCCCGCAGCCGTATCGTTTCTTTAAACTGCTGCTCAGTTTCATGTAATCTCTGATCAATCAAGCGTCTCACCGTCGGACAAGGAGATTTTTTCTTGTCAGCATGGGAAAGAATTTCCTGAATATCCTCGACCGAAAATCCCAACTGTCGGGCGCTTAACACAAACCTCAAACGCTTAACATCGTTGTCGCTGTATTCCCGATATCCATTGGCCTTGCTTTTGGTGGGATTCAGAATATTGATGCGGGTATAAAACCGTACCGTGTCTGCCGTAATGCCCAATAGCCTGGCAACCTCGATGACTTTCATGCCACCCTCCTCTTGATCCAGTCATGCCATCCTAAGCTTCCGCCGGGATCAGGACCTTGATCTGAGTCAATCACCGGTTATAAACCGAGGTTCTACACCAAGCTTTATAACCGTGCGCTGGAAAAGGTTATACACCTGTGTCATGGACACAGGTCAAGCAGTTTTAGCGTGCAGATTCATGCCATCTATTGGCTATGTTAATGAGGGGAGACTGACACCTGGATGACCCCAACATTACACACCTGTAATGTTGGGGTAGATTATTTGATCCAAATCAACTCGAATGACATTTGGCCAGATCCCTTTCTCAGAGCTTTCTCCAAAGAAGGTAAACGGCTGGTAGCACGAGTAAAGTCAGAATGACCGCACTTAGCATCCCACCGACCATGGGCGCGGCAATACGACTCATGACCTCCGAACCGGTCCCTGTTCCGTACATTATCGGCAACAGCCCCACGATAATCGCGGCAGCCGTCATCATCACCGGACGCACCCGTAAGCCGGCACCGTGTAATACGGCGTGGCGCAGGGTTTCCAGGCGGGGTTCCACGCCCTCCTGCTCACACTCCTCCAGCATATGCCGATAAGCCTGGTTGAGGTACACCAGCATGATGACGCCGATTTCCACAGCAACACCGGCCAACGCAATAAAACCCACGCCCACGGCGACTGAAAAGTTATAACCGAGCAGGTACATCAGCCAGATTGAACCCACCATCGCCAAGGGTAGTGTTCCCATAATGATTGCGACTTCAGCAAAGCTACGGAAGTTGAAATACAGCAGCACGACAATGATGGCCAGCGTCAGCGGCACTACATAGGTGAGTTTCTCTTTAGCGCGCAACATGTATTCGTACTGCCCCGACCAGTTCAACGAATAACCTGCCGGCAGCTCCACCTGATCGGCCACCACGGCCATGGCATTCTGGACGTAACTGCCAATATCCACCCCGTCGATATCGACAAAGGTCCAACCGTTGAGGCGAGCGTTTTCACTCTTGATAGCGGGTGGACCATCCTCCACATAGACGTTCGCCACGTCCGCCAGGGCAATGCGCTGGCCACTGCCGGTCACAATCGGTAGCAGTGCCAGTTGCTCCGGGGAATTACGCAGATCCTGCGGGTAACGCAGATTCACCGGGTAGCGTTCCAGGCCTTCAATGGTTTGGGTGACGTTCATGCCGCCGATGGCGGTGGCCACCACCTGTTGCACATCGGCGATATTCAGTCCGTAGCGAGCGGCTTTTTCCCGCTGGATATCCACCTTGATATAACGCCCGCCGGCCACACGTTCGGAATAAACCGAAGCCGTACCTGGCACATCTTTTAAGACCTGCTCCAGGCGCCGCCCGATTTTTTCGATTTGCTTGAGATCAGGTCCTGCCACTTTGATGCCCACCGGGGTTTTAATGCCGGTGGCCAACATATCGATACGGGTTTTGATCGGCATCACCCAGGCGTTAGTCAGGCCGGGAAATTTCACCAGCGCGTCCAGCTCTTTTTTGAGCGAGTCGGTGGTCATCCCCTCGCGCCATTCATCCCTCGGTTTGAGCTGGATAAACGTTTCGATCATGGTCAGCGGCGCCGGGTCGGTGGCCGTTTCTGCACGACCGATTTTGCCGAACACGCTTTTCACTTCCGGTACGGTGGCAATCAGCTTGTCCGTCTGCTGCAGAATCTCCCGGGCTTTACCAATGGACAGCCCGGGATAGGTGGTGGGCATATACATCAGATCACCCTCATCGAGCGGCGGGATAAATTCGCTGCCAATTTTGCTCACCGGCCAGAAGCCGATGACCGTCACCACCAAAGCCAAGGCCAAAGTGGTTTTGGGGTGGTTAAGCACCACTTTCAGCGCAGGCATGTAGACGGCAATCAAGGCCCGATTCAGCGGGTTTTTGTGCTCAGGCAAGACCTTGCCACGAATAAAATAACCCATCAGCACCGGCACCAGTGTCACCGCCAGTGCGGCACTAGCCGCCATGGCGTAAGTCTTGGTGAAGGCCAGAGGTGAAAACATCCGTCCCTCTTGCGCTTCCAGGGTAAACACCGGCACAAAGCTCACGGTGATGATCAGCAGGCTAAAAAACAGCGCGGGCCCCACTTCAGCCGCCGATTCCGCAACCACTTGCCAGCGATTTTCGTTGGTCAGGGGTGTGCGCTCCATGTGCTTGTGCATGTTCTCGATCATCACGATAGCGCCATCAATCATTGCCCCGATGGCAATAGCGATACCGCCCAAGGACATGATATTGGCGTTCAGCCCTTGCAGGTGCATAACGATAAAGGCGGTGAGAATACCGACGGGCAGACTGACGATGGCCACCAGGCTGGAGCGGATATGGAACAGGAACACCACACACACCAGGGCTACGACAATGAATTCCTCCAGCAACTTATGCCACAGGTTGTCGACGGCGCGCTCAATCAGACCGGAACGGTCGTAAACCGTAACGATTTCCACACCTTCGGGAAGACCCGCCTTAAGGGTTTCCAGTTTGGCTTTAACACCGTCAATGGTTTTCTGGGCATTTTCGCCAAAGCGCATCACCACGATGCCACCGACGGCTTCGCCTTCGCCATTCAGTTCTGCAATACCCCGACGCATCTGCGGACCCACGTCGATATCCGCCACATCTTTCAGTAGTAGTGGCGTGCCCTTTACATCAAGACCCAGTGGAATATTGGCCAGATCCTCGCGCCCCTGGATATAACCGGAGGCACGTACCATGTATTCCGCTTCGGCCATTTCCACCACCGATGCGCCGACCTCCTGATTACCGCGCTGGATGGCCATCTGGATATGGGACAGAGGGATGTTGAAGGCACGCAACTTGTCCGGATGTACCTTGACCTGATACTGCTTCACCATGCCGCCCAGGGCGGAAACTTCCGACACGCCGGGCACGGTTTGCAGCTCGTATTTCAGGAACCAGTCCTGCAGGCTGCGCAACTGGCTGATATCGTGTTTTCCAGTACGATCCACCAGGGCGTAGAGGTAAACCCAGCCTACACCGGTAGCGTCCGGCCCCAGTTGTGGCCGGGCGTTAGCTGGCAAGGTGGGCGCGACTTGCGACAGGTACTCCAGCACCCGCGATCGGGCCCAATAGGCGTCGGTTTCCTCGTCAAAAATGACGTAAACATAGGAGTCACCAAAGAAGGAATAACCTCGCACGGTGACCGCACCCGGTACCGATAGCATGGCGGTTGTCAGTGGATAGGTGACCTGGTCTTCCACCACCTGTGGTGCCTGGCCGGGGTAGCTGGTTTTGATTATCACCTGCACGTCCGAAAGGTCGGGGATCGCGTCCACCGGCGTGTTTTTCAGCGACCAGCCGCCAATTCCCACCAGGATCAAAGTGGCCAGCAATACAAAAAACCGATTCTGGACGGACCAGCGGATAATGCCTTCGATCATGGCTTACCCTCCCCGTTGTGCTGACTGTGGTCCATATCCATCTGACTGTGATCCATATTCATCGAATCGTGGTCTGTCTCCATCGAATCGTTACCCATCTCCATGCCATCATGAGTCATGGATTGATGTTGGCTGTGATCCATTTCCATACCGTTGTGACTCATCGGCTGATCACCGTCGGATATCGGCATGTCTTCGGTAGCAGCATCGGGTCGATGGATCTGGCTGATCACATAGTTGTTGTCGCCCTCTCTTGTAATTTCTACGTGAAGAGTCATGTCAGGCTGTAAACCTTGAAGGTCTACATTTTTAGAGGCGGTAAAAGTCATGGTCATGGCCGGCCATTGCCAGTCATCGATGGCGTCATGCGCCAGCGTCAACATCCGGTGCTCGGTCATCAGGCTTTTAATACGTGCGCCAACCCAGACCGATGTGGGAGCTGCGGCCTCAGCCTTATTGTCCGAACCATGGTTCATGCGCAGAAAGTCCGAGGTTTTGCTGGACTCAGAATCAATCAGGAATTGCGCCGAGGTCACGATGCGATCGCCTTGATTCAGCCCCGACGTGATTTCCGCCTGAACATCGGTGATATGCCCCACTTGAACCGCAACGGATTTAAAACGGCCTTCGCCCTTGGCCAGCACAACACGAGATTGACTGCCGGTACGAATCAGCGCTTCACGGGGAATCAACAGGGTGTCGTCCATCGGTGCCGCCTCAATGCGCATCTGCGCAAACATACCCGGTTTCAGATAACCATCGGGATTGTGAAAATGCACTCTTACCTGAGCGGTGCGAGTCGTGGTGTTAAGGCTCGGGTAGACATAGTCGACCTGGCCCTGCCACTCACGCCCCGGTAAATAACCCAAATGCATCTGGACTTGATCGCCGACTTGCACCAGGGAAGCCTGTCGCTCAAAGACTTCACCAATCACCCAGATATGCTCCAGCTGACCGATCGCCATGATTTCCATGCCGGGTTTTACAAACATGCCTTCGCGCGCCATGAGGTTATCCAGTACACCCGATTGCGGGGCTGTGATGGTGATGGTCTGGCTCACCTTGCCGGATTTCTTCAGTCGGTTGATTTCTGATTCTGGCACCTGCAGAGATGCCAGGCGCTCCTTAGCGGCTTCAATCAGCGTGGCGTTATTGCGCTTTAGTGCCAAGAGTAATTCCTCCTGCGCATTAACCAGGGTCGGTGAGTAAAGCGCATAGAGAGGTGCCCCCTGCTCCACCGGATCGCCAGATGCCTTGACGTAGAGTTTTTCGATCCAACCCTCCACCCGCGGGTGAATATGTATCAAATGATCTTCGTCGTACTGCACATAACCCACGGTATTGACGGAAACGTCCATCTGGCCGCGGGTAACGGGTGCCGTGCGTACGCCAAGGTTATTGACCACATCCGGCGATATGTTGACGGTGCCAATCTCCTGATCATCGCCGGCTTCTTCATACACCGGAATCAGGTCCATCCCCATGGGGGATTTACCCGGTTTATCACGCTTGTAATTGGGGTCCATCGGCGCGACCCAGTAGAGCGGTTCCTTTTTGGCTGTCGCCTTACCGCCCTCTCCCGCGTTTTGCATGCGCCACAAGGCTGAATAGTGGGCAAGGGTTGCCGTTGCAATCAGCAATGCAACGGTAATGAAAAATGATTTATTCAATTGAATCTTCATGGGGTCATTCCTTCCGTGCGATTGCCGTTTGTTGCAGGGGACTGCTTTGCGTGGCTTTGCGGTAACAGCACTGAGCGGTTTGTCGGTAAGAGATAGTTCAGTTCGGCAAGGGTTTTTAGCCGATCGACCTTGATGGTCAGGAAATCGATTTTCGCGTTCAACTCGGCGATGCGGGCACGCACCGCTTCAGCAAAGTCGCCGTCATCGTTGTTATAAGCAGTCAGGGCAGCTTCGGCCTGCTCCGCCATTTGCGGCAGTAGCTGCTGGTCATAGAGTGTGCGGCGCTCATTCAGCCGCTGGATTTGCACGATCGACGTGTCCAGCTCTGCCATCAGTTTTCGCGCCATCAGTAGCTTGTCCGTTCGCAGCGCCTCGGCTCGGGAGGTGGCGGCACTGACTTCCTTATCCTGTCGATTGTCCGTGAAAAGCGGCAGATCAAATGTGACACCGACCGAGAACAGATCGGCGCGATCCCGACCCATGGGGTCATCGTCCCGATAACCGTACTGGGCGGTGAGCCCCCACTCGGGCTTATACTTTTGCTGGGCCAACTCAACCCCGGTCTGCATGGCCTCGATACGCTGGTCAAAGGCCAATAACAGGGGATGCCGATTGATCTGTTCATAGAGCCAGCGATCATTTTTAGGCTGACCCATGACTAAAGTTGGCTCCTCACCCAATTTACTGGATAAGGTTTGCGCCAACGGCAGACTGGCTTGACCGCCAATCCACTCGGAGAGCCGCTGCTGGGCGGATTCCCGTTGTTGTCGCAACACGGTCAGGCGATCATCCAGTCGTGTGAGTTCCAGTTGTGCCCGGATAATATCCTGCTGGCGGGCGCGCCCCAGTGCGGAGGAATAGCTGGCTTTGGTGGCATCCACCAGATGTTCAAACAGCGCGCGATCCTGTTCAATCAAACGGATACTTTCCTGTGCCCGGTAGGCTTCCAGCCATAACTGAGTCACCGTCGCTGTCACCTTGTCCTGGCGATCCTGCCTGAGCAGTGGCTCCTGGGCCGCCAACTCCTGCTTTTGGCGGCTGGTTAACGCCAGACTATCGCCGCGCGGAAACATCTGACTAACACCCACAGTCAGCTGCGTCATCGGTTCCTGATTGATATCGAAGCTATCGGTCGGGAAGTTGGCCGCCATCAGGCTGACCTTGGGATCAGGCAGGGTTGAGGCGGAAATGGATTCACTGGTCAGTGCATCTTCCCGGTAACGGCTGCCGTTCAGCCAGGGGTCGGAGGCAATCGCCTGTGCAATCGCCGCTTCCAAGGTCAACTTACCAGTCTGGTCTTGATCCAACTGTGTTTGGGCAAATTGTTCTTGGGCAACTTTTTCCTCGGCAAAAGCAGGAACCCCCACCAACAAGAACAACAATAAAAAACTCCGTTGAATGTTCATGGTGATACGTCCTATTGCTGATCGCGGCTGTCCACTGAAGCAAACACTTCAGCCGAACCGTCTTTTTTTAGCAACCACACCTGGTAAGGCATAAATCTGTCGCCCATTTCCATCCCGGGGCTGCCCGCCGGCATGCCCGGCACGCTCAGGCCGATGGCACCAGCCGGTGGATTTTCCAGAAACTGCTGAACGAAGCGCGCGGGGATATGACCTTCGAAGACATAGCCGTCACTCGTCACCGCCGTGTGGCAGGATTGGTATTCGGGGGCAATGCCATGGTCGTCTTTAACGCGATTCAAGTCCGCCGGATGGTGGATTTTGGTCTCAAAGCCGGTGTTTTCCATATGCTGAATCCATTGCTGGCAGCACTGGCAGGTGCGACTTTTGTAAACATCCAGTGTGGTAATCGATGCGGTTTTAGCGGCATGATCTTCGCCCTCCGAACAGGCGGCGAGGAATAACAGAGAAACAATCAGCGCAAGATAACGCAGATAATGAGATAAAGGTTTCATGGTGGCTCCCAATCACGAGACGCAATGAGCGCATTCAGTGGCGATCACGCGTTGTAAAAAATGTTTTGGGAGTTTTTTCGACTCCCGCTTAAAAAGTAGTTGGAGGCCCGAATTTCAGGCGTACCAACCCTATGTCAGCGGGAAATGGGGGGGCGAAATAGCGAGGAAACTTCCTGGGTGAGGAGGGAAACCGAATATTCCGTATTGAGAGTTTGGGAAAACTGAACGGAAAACGAAGACAGTGCGCTTACTACCGCCACACTTGCAAAAATACAATCCATCTGAGAACAATCGTCCTGGCTGCAACAGCCTTTGGCCTTGGCATTATCGGCCGCAGCGTGGTTCATATGGGCCATATCCATTGTTGCTGCCATTGCATGAGCGGTGGAATGATGAGTCATCTGTTCGCAGGGCAACTTCACAACGGCAAACGACTGGCTGGTAAAAGCCAGTAACGCGAAGATTGCCATGTAAAACCCAAATCTGTTCAATTGCATACTGAGATGATACAACTCATTATTTATATCTGATAAGTCTATATATTTCGTCTGAATGTTCAATCTTTCGTTCCACTTCATGCGTTGAGGTGGATCAAAAAACTTGTTATTTCGTTACCGCTAAACTGAAAAATAAATTGCACCAACCATAAAAAATACCTTCTCAGTAAATAGTAAAACACAAGTCTGTCAACCAGATGACGGTATAATTACAAAGCCGTCATACACGGTTGCTTGAATTATGGCGTGGTTAAGCCCAAAGGGCTCCCAGTGGTACGGCATAAAGATTGTCACCAAAGGCTGTCGTATGGTCGCCGTCATAGAGCAGAATACCGATCTTGAAGCGATCGGCAGCCACGGATTGAAACCGTTTCAGTCCGGTAAAATCCTTCGCACTTAAGGTCGCTGCCGCCTTCACCTCGATGGCGAAGCAGTCACCCATGGCGTTCTCGATAATCACGTCCACCTCCACTTTGTCCTTATCCCGGTAATGGTAAAAACTCAATGGTTCGTCCACCCAAACCGCTTGCTTGCGCAATTCGTTATAAACGAAGGTTTCCAACAGCAGACCAAAATCTCCCGGTTGTTTGAGCAGACGGTCCCGGTTGAGGCCTCGCACGGCGCACATCAGGCCAGTATCGACGGAATGCAGTTTGGGTGTCTTCACCAGCCGTTTATATTCGTTGGAATGCCAGGCGGGCAATTGCTCCACCAGAAACAATTGCTCCAACAGTGCCATATATTTTTTGATGGTCAGCCGATCCAGTCCCAGTTTGCCCCCCAATTCGGTGAGATTGACCAGTTTACCGGCGTAAAAGGCGGTGAGCTTGAGCAACTTGCCCATTAAATCCGGATGATCAATGTGGGTCAGATCACGAATATCCCGTTGCACCAGAGTGCTCAGGTATTGCTGATACCAGGCCTGGGAGCGTCGTTCACTGGCGCGCTGTAGCGGCTCCGGAAAACAACCGGTGACCAATCGGTTCAGGATGTGCTCCCTAACACGGATGGACTGGGTTGAAGGAGCTTCCCGGTTCAACAGCTTAGAGAGAAATGTCGGTTGCTGCCCCTGGATCTCACACTCCGAGAGCGTCATCAAGCGCACCGATTCCATCCGGCCCGCCAGAGAGTCGGAGAGCCTCGGCAGTAACAAGGCATTGGCGGAGCCCGTCAGCAGAAATCGACCGGGTGTACGCTGTTCGTCCACTGCCTGCTTGATGGATACGAACAACTCCGGCAGGCGTTGCACTTCGTCCAGGGCAATGCGGGTGGCTGGCAGGTTGCGAATAAAGCCCACCGGATCGGCTTGGGCAATCTCAAACTGGGCCTGGTCATCCAAGGTGATGTAGGTCCATTGCTCGGCCCCCATTTCATCCATCAAGGTCTTCACCAGGGTGGTTTTACCGGTCTGACGGGGCCCCATGATAAACACGACGGGCGTGTCGCTCAGCGCTTCTTTGACGTGGAGTTCAGAATAACGAGGGTACATAAATGGACTTCCGGCTAAACAGGAGTTGTAATTCGGCTACCTGATATTCTATTATCGTCCAATCGTTATTACAATGCCGTCCAAATGTGAAAGATGGCAGTACCCACTGTCGGCATCATAAAAACACAAATAAAAACAACTCTATAGGAGTAGTTGGCGTGACCACAAACCGATGAGGCGCTCATGACAGCCAAAGAGCAGTTTTTGACCAACCAACAACGCTATCAGCCACTGATATTGCCGCAACGCTTTTCCGACGAGGAAATGGTTCGCGACTGGACCCTGAATCGCCGCGACTGCCAGATGGTTAACAAATACCGCAAACAGTACCGCTTGGGCGTTGCCATCCAGCTCTGTGCCATGCGCCTCTATGGCCGCTTTCTGAACCAGCTCAGCGATCTCTCGTCCCGCGTGGTCAGCTACCTCAGCAGCCAACTCGATTTACCGCCAGCGCTCACTGTGGAAGTGCCCGAACGGGAAGCCACCTTATTGGAACACCGCAATAACATCCTCAAATACCTGGGATTCAGGCGTTTTGATGTCAAGGTGGAAGCCGATCTGGATCGCTGGGTCGAAGCTCAGGCACACCAGGGGTTACTGCCGGATGAACTCTTTCATCGGGCAGAGCGCTACCTGCTGTTGAATCGGATTGTTTTACCGGGGCCCACCACCATCGAACGGCAAATCGTTCGCATCTGCAACCAGGTCCATGCTCAGCTCTTTGAGCAAGTGTTTGAACAGATGTCGCCTGAATTGCGAGAGGCTATCGATGATCTGCTGCAAACTTCAGGCGGCAATCAACGAACCTATTTCAATCAGCTTAAGGAATATCCACCCGCTGCCAAAATTTCATCGCTGAAGCGCTACCTTGAGCGCTACGACAATCTGGTGGCTACCGGTATTAATGCATTCGAGGAAATGCTCATTGATACCACCTTTCTTCACTACCTGTACCGATTGACCAAGCGCTACAGCGCCAAGGACATGAAACGCTTCAAGGATCATAAGCGCTATGCCCTGATGGTGTGTTTCCTGCTGGAATCCCGAAAGATATTGCTCGATCACCTAGTTAAAATGCACGATCAGTACATGACGGAGCTGTGTCGGCAAACCAAAAACAGTCACGACAAGAAGCATAAGGAATTTCGTAAACGGCAAAAGAAAGCGATTGATGCCGTGCTCGATACCACAGATGTGCTGCTTGAGTGGCCCGAAGAGGAGCCTTTATACAAGCAGGATTTATGGCAGCGTATCGACCAGAAACACCTACTGGTTTCCATTGACGATTTGCGCATCTTCAAGCGCCTGGAAGAGCGTGGCTACTGCGATTTGCTATTGACCCGTTATCCCAGTCTACGAAAGTATTTTGCCGACTTTATCCGCTTACCATTTGAGGTCGCGAAAGGCTCCGGACATCTGATCAAAGCAATCCAGATTGTCCAGCAACTGGATAATGGTGATCTCAAGAAGCTACCGGAAACGACACCGATAGCCTTCATTCCCCGCGAATTACGTCGCAGCCTCAAAGATCAAGGTGGCAGCATCAATCGTAATGTGTGGGAAATGGGACTAGCGTTGGCGATGAAAGACGCATTGCGTTCCGGCGATCTCTATTTGCCGCAAAGCAAGCAACATGTTTCGTTCTGGGATCTAACCTTGAACGAGCCTAACTGGGATGAAACAAGGCAAACCGTCTATACCGAACTGCAACAACCACCTCCGCACGAAGTTCGTGCCGTCATTTCAGCACAGTTCCACGAATCTGTATCTGAAGCGAAAAAACGGTTTGGTCTGGATAATTTCGCCGAGATCAACAATGGTCGGTTGAAACTCAAGCGCGATGACAAGCTGGATGTGCCGGATAAAGTCAGCCGACTGCAAAAAGTGATCGATGCGCACATGCCAACCATCCGCATCGAACAGCTCCTCATGGAGGTGGATCAAATGACGCACTACAGTCGTCACTTTGTTCCCATTCAGCACCATCAATCACGCCCGAAAGCTTTTTATAAAAGCCTGATGGCCGCCATTATTTCACAGGCCACCAACCTGGGTGTGGTGTCGATGAGCGCCAGTGTAAAGGGAGTGACCGTCGATATGCTCAGGCACATCCTGCAATACTATATACGTGAGGAAACCCTCATTGACGCCAGCGCCGAAATCGTGAATCAGCACCATGAACTGCCGCTCAGTGCCGTCCATGGTAGCGGTACGTTGTCCTCATCGGATGCGCAACGATTTAAGATTCGGGCTGACAGCCTGCTGGCATCCTATTATCCCCGATACTATGGCTATTATGAGAAGGCGATAGGGATCTATACCCACGTGTCCGATCAATATTCCGTATTCAGCACCAAGATCATTTCCTGTAGTCCGCGTGAAGCGCTGTATGTACTGGATGGATTATTAGAAAACAACACCATCCTGAAAATACGGGAACATACCACCGATACCCACGGATATACGGAAATCGTTTTCGCGCTTTGCCATCTGCTCGGCTTCTACTTTATGCCGCGTATTCGGGATTTGAAGGATCAACAACTCTACCGTATCGACAAATCCGTCGATTACGGTGACCTCAACAATCTGCTCACCAAAACTGCTGATCTGGCCATCATTGAGGAACAATGGGAGTACATGATGCGCGTGGCCATTTCCCTGAAGCAGAAAACGGCGCCAGCCCATGTAATCGTTCAGCGATTGACCAATAGCTCACCCTCGGATCGCCTCACTAAAGCCTTCACCAATCTCGGGCGGATCATCAAGACTGAATACATTCTGCGCTACCTGACGGATCAGGAATTGCGTCGAACCGTCCAGCGGCAATTGAATAAAGGAGAATACAGACACAAGCTGCCGCGCTGGATCTTTTTTGCCGACCAGGGTGAGTTCACTACCGGTGATTATGAGGAAATCATGAATAAGGCCAGCAGTCTTAGTTTTGTGTCGAACGCCATTCTTTACTGGAACACGATCAAGATAAATGACATTGTGGAACAGCTCCGACAGCAGGGGGAGGACATTGACGATGAAACCCTGTCCCATATCTCGCTATTGCCCTATAAACATGTGCTACCCAATGGCACCTACTTTATTGAGGATGAAGAGGAGAAGGGGTAAATCAGCAGAAACCTACGGTTACGACGTGGTCGCGGGATTCAAAACCGTAGGTTTTCGTTCAAATGCCCCCGCTGGTCCTACGTTTGTAAATGGGATTGTGGATGAATCCAAACCCATAAAGTGTCACGACAAGGCTATCGAAAATACGATATGGGGCGAGTATGAGTGGGATATTAACGGGGTTAATTTACGAGGTAATGCTAGTGATCTTCAAAGAACAAAAGGCGTTATTGAGGATGGCCAATTTATAATAGGAAAAAACAGCTAACATATTTCTTCAAGGTACAAAGCTACATTCCACTTCATCCCTAAGCAATGCGTCGTAGTCCCAAATGAATAACGTGCGTTTACAGAAAATATTTCTGCTTATTGCTTTCGTGCGTTGGGGACAGTGATAGAGCATGTATAACTATATGGAGAGCAGATATGACTGAAAATCAGAAAGTACTGGATATAGCAGAAAATTTTCTAGATCAGATGCTGAAAGCGGATCGAGACGGTGACAATCCCGAATAGTGAGGTTACAAAAATTCGCAAGCGGTATCGCATCGAAGCGGCCATAGCCGATTGCAGTGACGAAGAAAAATACCGAAAGCGGCAGACACTGAGCGTACCGCTGCTCAACGAACTCAAAGGCAGGCAGGAATATTATCGAAGCTCTGCTAACGTGGAATGTGCCGCTGGAGAGAAGTTCAAAAATCACATCTACCTACCGTAAGGGTCAATGCGCGGATTGAACGGCGCTTACTGTTGTCGCAGTATTCCGTGGGCTAACGCAGCCTGCAAGTTATGTTAGAATCGCGCGATTCTGACAGCACCCATGCCCATGATCCAACTCTATGATGTTAGGAAAGGTCGCAGCCATGCAGCATAATCACTCGCCCATCACACCCACAAACACGGTACCCGGCGCACTGCGAATCGTCTTTATCTTGTTAGCCGCCGCCGGGTTGGCCGTTACCTATTGCCTCTGGAATCTCAAGCTGATTGACCACGGTCACTTTCATGAAGATGCGTACATCATGTTCATCTATGTTCAGAACATACTGAACGGATACGGTGAAGCCTTTTACCCTGGTGGGCCGCCAGCAGAGGGGGCAACGGATTTTCTTTGGTTAATGCTGTTATGCGGGGCCGGCCTGCTCGGCATCGACCCTGGTTCCGCTTCCATTGCACTAAACGCCTTTGGCGTCTTTGTGATGAGTGCATTGATACTCTGGGTGCTCTGCAAAAAAGTAAGTGGCCCGTCCCTGCTCCTGTTTCTACCCTGGGCCCTGATCTGGATTTACAACGACAGCCTGGTCGCCGCAGTCGGTGGCTTCAGCGTTTATCTGTACTCCGCACTCTGTACCAGTCTGGTTTTTATTCTGTATCAACAAAAAGGGATACTGTGGCTGCCCGCACTGGCGCTGGTGGTGGGGCTGTTCAGACCTGATGGTGTCATCTTTGGGTTGGGGGCATTCGCAGCAGGAGCGTATATCGCGTTCAATCAGGGGCACATTAAACACTACCTGGCTATTTCATTGGCTTGCCTGATCCTGGCCATCACCTATTTCGGACTGCGGCTAGCCTATTTCGGAGAATGGCTACCGCTGCCGTTGTATGTAAAGGGGGCTGGGGAACTGTTCACCAATAGCCCATGGGCACCCCTCAACGAAAAGCTCCTGGTACTGTTGGGGCTGATTGCCGCACTGTCCCGACAGTTGAAAACCGCAGCCTTGTTGATGGTGCCTGCGGCCTTTCTGTTTATCGCTTTGCTGTTTGCCCATCAGAGCCAGAATGTAGGCTACCGTTTTCAGGCACCGATTTATTTTAGCGCGTATTTTTTGCTGTTCTGCTGCTTGGTGGATTGGTATGCACGCACCACACCCACCACCAGGAAAAAGATGGTCGTGGGTCTGTCCCTGCTGTGCCTGATAGTCATTGGCGTGGATAACAAAAGCAATCTGAAAAGTAGCAAGCAGGTTATTTCCAACCACACCTACATCAATCAGTTTTCTTTTGATATTCGGGACCTGATTCCCGACGAAGCCACCATAGTGCTCACAGAAGCCGGCCGAATGGCGTTCTGGAATCAGCACGGGGCACGTATTGTGGATCTGGTGGGTCTAAATAGCGTTTACCCGGCCAAGCACGATGTTGATGTCCCTTATGTTGCATCCCTCAACCCCTCGGTGGTCATGTTTCATCACGCGTTTATGGTGGATACCTCATCGTTCAAAGACGAGCATCAGGGCCAGCGGGTGGTGCTGCTGAATAACAACGAGCGGGGCAAGCTCACCATCGACTCCCGGATCAATCCCGAAATTTACGCTCACGACAAGGTGTTGGGAGCATCGGTAACCCTCACGGCATTCCTCAAGCAGTACTTCGATCAGTATTTTGTTTATCTGGTGGACTACCAGGAGGACGATACTTTCCGCCACATTTACGGATTCCGAAAAGACCAGTTTGACAGCAAGAAAGTGACCGAGCTTATGAAGTACGCCTTTCAGTGTGACGATGAATGCTTGTCCTACACCACTATGATCCAACGCTAACAAGCAGGCTGATCCGGCGGCCCTCTTGCATCATTGACACGGGATTACGATGAAGGCTCTTTCAAGGTCAGCCTGTTAATAGCGGTTGCCATGGGGTATTCTTGCCGCACATAAATTCGTCACAGAATGAAGCTTATTGGCCCATTACCCCAGTTAGCCCACACTACCGTCAGCCTGTTTTCTGAAATAACTTAATGCCGGATTTTTGGAACACCTGATCATATGAAAAAATCGCTTCTCATCTCACCTCGCGGCGAACGCACAGGTGCAGAAATGCCTCTCTACCACAGTATCAGAAATAAGTTCCGGCAGCAGACCTCGGTGCTTGCGATTGGCTACCCGGTCACCGTATTCCTGCTGCTGGCATTTAACACCAACGATCATGCTCGTGATTTCTTTACGGTGTTGCTGCTTGTTTCTATGTGGTTTGATCGTGGGCTCTGGAAATCAGTGCTCGCGCAGCTGATACGAAACCCGGCGGTGGTTGCAGGGTTGTTGTTAATTGCGTATGTGGCATTTTCTGCATTCTGGAGTCAACCACCTCATGACCCAACTCCTGCAGTTCAAATTCGCAAGGGCATCTCTGTCATACTGTTTTGGGCCGCCAGCGGCCTGTATTTCTACAACGACGAAAACGCCATGAAGCGGCTGTTCTGGGCAATGGGGCTGGGGATATTGGGAAACCTGCTGGGTGCCTGGCAAATGGGTCAGGATCTGTTTGTCATGTACGGTAATCGGCTGACAGGTTACGGGATTCTTCTCAACCCAAACATGCTGGGTCCGGTAACGGTCATATTGATTGCAATAGGACTGCACCTGAATCTGACAAGCGTGCGTGAAAAAATCCTCACTATCGCCATGCTGGGGGTAGCAATAACCATAGTCGCGCTTACGGTCAGTCGCAGCGCTATCAGTGCAATGGTCGCCACCATGCTCATATGGCTGCTCTACACACCTGTTTTGGGAAAATCCGGCAAGCTTATCGTTGTGGTCGCGGCCATCAGTGTTGTTTCTGTCTTTGCCTATAGCACGGATCTGATTGCGGTGCTTACCGATCGCGGCAGCAGCTATCGGCTTTTAATCTGGGAGGAAACCTTGCGCTATGCCCAGCAACATTGGCTGGTCGGCTGGGGCTGGATCAATGATTTCAGTCAAACGGTTTATCGCAACAGCGACGAACTGCAGGCTCGCTCGGGGACCATCGCACACCCACATAGCCTGCCGATTTCTACGTTTTATTATGGCGGAATCATCGGCTTGCTGATCCATATTGGAGCCCTTGCAATGCTCGCCCGTGAAGCGCTTCGATCCAGCCTCCACAGCCTTACCATAGGTTTGCTTACGATAATCTTTTTACTGACATTAGTAGACTGCTACACCGTTGTTACCCGGCGTGACTATATTCTAGTGATATTCTGGATTCCCTCGGCCATTATCATTATGAGCAATCTTTCTGGCCCGGGCGGACAACTAAAAGCCGCGCGCCGAAAACCGTCAACGTAGTCCGGGAAGGGATGACCGCGTAACAAGCGGACACAAACCTTTGGAAACCCGACGGGTTCTGCCGTTAGAAAGACATAACGTTGTCAATAATAATGAATACGCTTCCGTGCTGGAAAATACTAGAGATAGGTCTAATACCTAACGATAATCTGGTGATGAAATGCGAGAGATGAGACCCGGATGTGAATGCTGTGATAAAAACCTGCCTGCAGATTGTGCGGGCGCGTTTATTTGCTCCTTTGAATGTACTTTTTGTGAAAGTTGTTCGAGATCCGTTTTAAAGTTTGTTTGCCCGAACTGTGGAGGAGATCTTGTTTCAAGATCCGTAAGGCCAAGTGGCATAACAAGAAGAATTGAACCATACAAGTCGATGCATCCTGGACACAAGCTGTGTGGCGCTACGACAATCGAAAATACGGAGCGATAAATGTACTTCAATGATGATATTTCGCAAAAAGGATCCTTCGATCTTGTCAGCGATTATTACGATCGGGCGAGGCCTAATTATCCTCTTGAAGTGTACTCGGTAGTGAAGTTCCTCCTAGAGCTATCTGACCTTGGAAGCAATGATTCAGCCAATATTCTTGAAGTGGGTAGCGGATCTGGTCAGGCAACTGAAAACTTAGTTGACCTGGGCGGACGCATAGACTGCATTGAGCGCGGAAAGAATTTTTGTGAAATATTAGATAAAACATCATTCCAATCGAACCGTTTTTTCCGTGCCTGATCACCAAAATCACTCGATGATAGAGGGTTTAATGTGTCTGAGTCTGTCTATATTCAATAGTGTTACTAACATAGACCTGTAGCCCGCTAAGCCGTTTTTCAACGGCTCAGACTTTCCAATTTCTGAAAAAATACCAACTATCAGTAACGCCAGGTAATCGATCCCAACACATTGCTGGGTGCGCCGTAGTTCGCCTGCCCCCACTCGGGACTTTCCCGGTATTTTTCATCAGTTACGTTGTTCAGGTTTAGCGCTAGTGTCAGGTTGTGGGTTACATCATATTGGGCGAACAGGTCCACCAGAGCGTAGCTTCCCTGTACTTCTTCCGTACCGAAATAGATCTCGTTCTGCCAGGTAACGCCACCGCCCACACGCAACTTGCTCAGGGAAGGAATCTGATAAGCACCCGCTACCTTGAACTGCCGGGTCGGTATAAAGGTGCGAGTGTCCTCACCGTTTTCGTCTTCCATGCTGAGGTCGGTGTAGCCCATACTCAGGTTCATTCCCGGCAGAACTTCACCGGACAATTCAATTTCAAAGCCCTCACTTTCCAGTTCCACACCGCGATAGATGTTCAGCCCGGTATTCTGATCGCGGGTGACCCATTCGCCGAAGTTTTCCTGGCGGGATTCAAACAGGGCAAAGGTAAGCACGGAGAGTCCGTCGTTCAGTTCCTGCTTCACACCGATCTCCGTGCTTTCGCCCTGAACCGGGCCCAACGGTTGCAACGAAGCGTCCACCCAGGTTTGTGGATTGAACACTTCGCTGTAACTGGCGTACAGCACGGTACCGGTTATGACTTCCCAGGTAGCGCCGATATAGGGCACTGTTTCGGTTTCCGACATTTTTTGCGGTGCGCCGTAACTGAGGCCATCCTGTTCAATCTCTACGGTGCGGGCACCCAGTAGAACGGCAATTCGGTCGGTCGCTTTCAGCCGGGTGGAGAAATAAAATGAATCCTGTTGCTGGTCAATATTGGTCGTCTGGTTTGCCGGGTCAAACACGTCATACGTTGGACGCGGAGTCAGGCCCGATGCCCAGTTACCACCAACAGGGTCGTCGTATCCCTGCCAGCGGCTGGCGTAAACGGAATGGGCGGTGAGCTTGATGTCGGCTGTATTGAAACCGGTCACCAGTTCATGCTGTTGGCCAAAGAGTTCGAACGTGCCGCTGATGAACAGGTCGGCGATTTTCTCCTGGTCGTCGGCTGCGTACTGGCTGGCAATACCCACCAGGCCTTCCTGAGTTACCGGGTCCGGGTAGGAAAGGGCTTCCGACAAGTAGAAATTCTCAACTTCTTGCTCCTTATCGTTCTGGGTGTAGATGGCTTTCACCATCCAGTTTTCGTTCAGGTCCTGTTCCAGCTCCACAAAAGCACGGGTCTGGGTTGTATCGCGATAGGCCCAATAGGGTGCCGTGCTGGTGGACACGTCGTAATCAGATACCTGACCGTTACTGTAGAACAGTGGCAAAGCACCGGAACTGGTGCCGTCGATGCTGTCTTCATTGATGCTGTAGCCCAGATTCAACCGCGTGGAACCCGTCAGGTCGGCGCTGACAACACCATAAAATACGTTACGTTCGTCGGCATAACGATCCAGATGGGACTCACCTTCTTCTCTCGCGACCACCAGACGTCCGCCAACACGGTCGGTGATCGGGCCTGAGATATCACCTTCCAACCGAAAGGTATCCCAGGAACCCGCCGAGGCTGTGACGTAGGACTCCAGTACATCGGTAGGACGCTTGCGCACGTAATTGATGGTAGCGGAGGGATTTGCCAGGCCGGTCACCAGGCCGGTCGCTCCTTTGATGACTTCCACCTGCTCGTAAATGGCGGTGTCGTCGTGGCCCTGAGTGAGTCCGTATGAGAAGGGAACACCCACTCCATCGTATTGAAAATTAACGATATCAAAGCCACGGGCGGTGTAATAGGTTCGGTCGGTTTCCACCTGTTCCACGGTCACACCCGGCACGTACTTAAGCAGTGAATTGACTTCGCGAAGAGAGAAATCCTCGATCTGGTCGCGGGAGACAACCGAGACCACCTGAGGCGTTTCAAAGATGGTCAGATCCAGCTTGGTGGCAGAACGGGTTTCTTCCTGCTCACCATAAACCCGGAAGACTTCCAGGCGATCTGACGTTTCAACTTCTTGTGCGTTGGCCAATCCGCAACAGGCAGCGGTAAGGGAAAGAGCGGTTGCTCGACGGGCGATGGATTTCATGTGGGTCCCCGGTTAATCGATAGAAATAATCGGGGCAGTTTATCGTCTGCCGGCACAAATGCAACTGGTTATCATTCGCGACCGTGAAATTCATCCAAATTATTGATCGGATTCATCCGTTTCGGTCGCCAGAAACCCGCCGGTCTGATGGGCCCACAGGTTGGCATAAAGCCCGTTGTTCGCCAGCAGGCTCTGGTGGTTCCCCTGTTCTACGATTCGCCCCTGATCCAGCACCACCAAACGATCCATCGCCGCAATGGTCGATAAGCGATGGGCAATGGCAATCACCGTTTTACCCTCCATCAATTGATACAGGCTGTGCTGGATCGCTGCTTCTACCTCCGAATCCAGCGCTGAAGTGGCTTCGTCCAGAATCAGAATGGGGGCGTCTTTTAACAGCACGCGAGCAATGGCGATACGCTGTCGTTGTCCGCCGGACAGTTTCACTCCACGCTCCCCAACCATGGCATCGTAGCCGGTATTTCCGTAAGGGTCAGACAGCGTCAGAATGAAGTCATGGGCCTCGGCTTTTTTGGCCGCTGCGACCATCTCTGAATCCGATGCATCCGGGTTGCCATACAAGATATTGTCTCGCACGGAGCGATGCAGCAGGGAAGTATCCTGTGTCACCATGCCGATGTGTGAGCGCAGGCTTTCCTGCTGTACGTCGCGTACATCCTGCCCGTCAATGGTGATGCGCCCCGCCTCCACGTCATGAAATCGCAGCAATAGATTCACCAGGGTGGATTTTCCCGCACCGGAGCGGCCCACCAGCCCGACTTTCTCGCCGGGTTGAATGGTGAAGGAAAGCTTGTCGAACACACCCTGCCCTTTTCCGTAATGAAACTGCACTTGTTCAAACCGGATCTGGCCTTGTTGAAGGCGCAGTTCTTGCGCATCGGGTTTGTCGACAAATTCCAGTGGCGTAGACAAGGTGCTGCTGCCATCGGCCACCGTACCCAGATTTTCAAACAGCGCACCCACCTCCCACATAACCCAGTGGGACATACCGTGCAAGCGCAGCGCCAGGCTGATAATCACGGCGATGGCACCGATAGTAACGTCATTGGATAACCACAGGCTGATGGAGAGTGATGCGACTGAAAAAATCAGCAGATAATTCAGCAGGCTAACGCTGACGTTAAAACCGGTGGCCAAGCGCATCTGGCGATAAACGGTGTTCAAAAAACCGCTCATACTGTGGTGGGCGTATTCCGCTTCCTGTTGGCTGTGGGCAAACAGTTTCACGGTTGCAATATTGGTGTAACTGTCAACGATGCGACCCGTCATGACCGCTCTGGCGTCGGCCTGGTCGCTGGAAACCTGTTTCAAACGCGGCACGAAATAGGTTTGGCAGACAACGTAAATAACCAGCCACACCAACATCGGTATGGCCAGACGCCAATCCGCTTGTGCGAGGGTGTACAGCATCGAGAGCAGATACGAGGTCACAAACACCAGCACATCCAGCAGCTTCATCACGGCCTCCCGCACCGAGAGGGAAGTCTGCAATACTTTGGTCGCCAGGCGGCCTGCAAAATCGTTTTGATAAAATGACAAACTCTGACGCAACAGATAGCGGTGCGCCAGCCACCGGATCTTCATGGGGAAATTGCCCAGCAGCGTCTGGTGTACGATGGTGGAATGTAATAACGTCACCAACGGCATGATTACCAGTAACACCACGGCCATCAAAATTAATTGTCCGCTTTCCTGTTGCAGAAACGTAGAACGATCATGGGCGCTAAGCCAATCCACCAGTTGGCCCAAAAAATTGAATAGTTGCACTTCCAGAAATGCGTTAATCGCGGTCAGGATGGACATGGCCAGCAGGGGCCAGTGCATCCCTTTACTGTAGTGGAGAATAAACCGGAACAGCCCGGCCGGCGGGGTGTCAGGAGTAGCGGACGGAAATGGGCGAATGATTCGCTCGAACAAAGACAGCATGGTGATGGTGTTTCCCGAAGCCAAAGATTAGGCCCAGATAATACAGGAACAACGCGTTCGGTTCAGGTGCGGCATCGGCTGCAAAATATGATTGAGGGGATCTCCGTAACGGTAAAAGCCGTGCTGAGGAACAGCACAGCCCAAGCGACTCAGCCCCGGAGAACCCTTAGCATTTCACCACCCGGGTTTTTCCTGCCAAATCATGAATGCAGCGTTTGTCCGCACGGAAGATAAAACACACATTGATAAAGGAGAACAGCTGGCCAATTAAGGGAATCTGTCCCGGCAACATGTACACAGCATAACGCGGTATCAGATTGCTCTTGAAATCCGGGATCTGTCCATCCAGATCGACAATGCGGATACTGAGGGCTTTCTTACCGATGGTCTGACCGTCGCGGGTCAGAAAGCGATAGTTAATCAGAAAAAATATCCCGATAAAAACCAGCCCCAACATTAGGCTAGCAATGTAATTGCCACCGGATTCCAGGTTTTCGGCACTGAATGTCCCGGTCAGGACCATTATCGGTGAAGCCAGTATGAGCATAATCACGGTATCGATCAGTGACGCTCCCAGGCGCGCCCAACGGCTGGCCAGCTCCCCGCTTCCACTGAGTTCATCTACCAGTTCTGATTGTGGTGTTTCGTATTTAGTCGTCATTAGATATACGCTCCCTTATCGACTGAGTAGCCCATTGCATTTTTAAACCTATGAACTATTGATAATAGGTGACTAAACCCAAATGGCGACTGTAACCACCAATCAAGGCGCTGAAGTGTTGAGCGGGCTATGTTAGTATCGCCCATTGTGCACTCTAATGCGTTCCGGTGCACTCCTCAATCACCCTCTCGTACGGACCCGTCTGGATAACCAAGATAATCCGTGCAGTACGCAGTTATTGCATATACTTCAATGACCGCGATTTTATTTACGAGCAGTTGAAAGGAGGAATCCCCCTTGCTTCCCCTCATTCTCCCCGTCGGTGCCTTGCTTTTTGGTGTCGCTCTTCTCCTGTTGGGCTCAGGTTTGTTAAACACGCTGCTGGCAATCCGCGGCGGACTGGAAGGGTATAGCGACAGCGGCATGGGCTTTATTATGTCCGGCTATTTTGTCGGTTTCTTCATTGGCACCTTTGTCGCACTACCGCTGATTCAACGTATTGGTCATATCCGTACTTTTGCTTTCTGTGCCAGCATCGGCTGTGGCTCGGTGCTGTTACACGCCCTGTTTGTTGATCCGATTGCCTGGATTTTTCTGCGCATCATCACCGGCATCTCGCTTGTGGTGTTGTATACCGTGATTGAAAGCTGGCTCAACGAACAGACCCCCGCAGCCCAACGGGGCCGGGTTTTTGCCATTTATATGGTAGTGAATCTGGTGGCACTGGCACTCGCCCAACAGTTAATCCGGCTGGGTTCCGCCGAGACCTTTACCCTGTTTGCACTGTCGGCCATTCTGGTCAGCTTTAGCCTGTTACCGGTGACCTGGACCCGCATGTCACAACCCCATGTCACCGTGGTACATAAAGTGCCTTTCAAAGCCCTTTACAAAGCCGCGCCGGTCGCCATGGCAGGTTCTTTGTTGTCCGGTATCGCAATGGGAGCATTTTGGGGGTTGTCCGCAGTTTACGCACATCAGATTGGGCTGGATTCGGCCGGGATCGCTACTTTTATGAGCTGCGGAATCATCGGCGGCGCGTTGTTGCAGTATCCGGTTGGTCGCTATTCCGATACCCACGACCGGCGCAAAGTGTTAGCCGGCGTATGTGGAGCAGCAGCACTGGCGGCATTGCTTTTAGCCGCGCTGTCCATGAGTGGGCAGTGGGTCTTATTGGCCATCGGGATCTATGGCAGCCTGGCCTTCGTGATCTATCCCATTACCGTGGCCCACCTGACCGATCATCTGGATCCCACTCATATTATCTCCGGCAGCAGCGGCTTGCTGTTAATGCACGGCCTGGGGGCGGCAATCGGCCCGGCATTGGCAGGGCAGTTTATGGGCATACTCGGACCTCAGGCATTACCGCTGTTTTTTGCTGTAATGCAGACTGTGCTGCTGATTTTCACCGTCACCAAACTGCGTTTAACCGAAGACCCTCCGGAAGACCACACCACCCACTTTGTGCCCATGGTACGCACAACACCTACGGTGCTTGAAATGCTTCCGGAAGAGGAGCAGGAAGAATGGGATGGAACCGACACTCAACCCCATGCCAGAGACGACGCAGCCTGACCTGGTTGGCGTCCGGTTCACTAGCTGAGGTGATAAACAAACTCACCATGCTCAGCCAGACCCACATGGATGTGGCTGATGCTTTCCTCGTTCGCCATGCGTTGTAAGCACTCGCTTGCCAGCGCAGGCAGCATGGATTTATTGAGGATATTTTCAATATTACGGGCACCCGTTTCCGCTTCCTGGCAGCGCGCAACAATGTGCGTTAACACGGCGTCGTCGTAGCTGAACCGTGCGGCGTAGTGACTGCGCACGCGCTTCTCGATCCGGCTCATATTGATGGCGGCGATCTTCGTCATATCCTCGTCGTCAAGGGGGTTATAGGCGACTAAGGTGGTGCGTCCAATAAACGCCGGTTTAAAGTGGTTAAGCAGCTGTGGGCGGATATTTTGCAGCAACGCTTCCGGCTCGGGGCGTTGTTCGCTTTGTGTATACAGTGCACGTATCGCGTCTTCACCGGCATTGGACGTCATGATGATGATGGTATTCTTAAAATCAATATCACGGCCCTCGCCGTCTTTAATGCTGCCCTTATCAAACAGGTTGTAGAATATATCCTGCACGCCGGGATGCGCCTTTTCCATTTCATCCAGCAGAATAATGGAATAGGGTTTGCGACGGGCCGCTTCGGTCAGCACCCCCCCTTCGCCGAAACCCACATACCCCGGAGGGGAGCCCAGCAACATCGAGACTTTATGTTCTTCTTTAAATTCCGACATATTAATTGTCGTCATGTTCTGCTCACCTCCATACAGCAAATCCGCCAATGCCAGTGCGGTTTCCGTTTTACCGACACCACTGGTGCCGACAAACAGAAATACCCCGATTGGTTTGCGCGGGTCCGTTAATCCCGCGCGGGACGTGCGAATGGCTTGCGCCACTGCATCCAGTGCATGGTCCTGGCCAATCACCCTTTCTGCCAGTCGCTGTTGAATAGTAAGCACACCCTGAATTTCATCACCTACCATTTTGCCCACCGGAATTCCGGTCCAGTTGGCAACCACTTCGGCTATAGCCTGGGCATCCACATCCGCCTGCATCAGCGCACGAGGGCCCTGAATGTCGGACAATCTCGCATTCAGTTCCGCGAGCTGGTATTTCAATTCCGCCCCCTGCCCAGGGTCTGATTGAAGACTGTCAGCATCCTCTTTGGTTTGCTGGCGTTTCAGAAAATCCGTTTCTATCCGACCACGAAGCTGCCGGATTTCTGTAATGGTTTCCTTTTCACGCTGCCACTGATCTTCAAACTCCACCAGTTGATTCGCCAGGCTTTGCTGTTCTGTCTGTAAAGCGGTTATACGCTCTTCATGCACTCCGGTGGCGGCGTTTTCTTTTTCCAGCATGGCCAGGTTGGCGCTGTTCTGTTGCATCCGACGACGACAATCTTCAATCGCCGAAGGCGTAGTAGTCAGGCTTAGCGCCACGCGGGCACAGGCTGTATCAAGCAGGCTAACGGATTTGTCCGGCAGTTGCCGACCGGGAATATAGCGGTGGGATAATTTGACTGACGCTTCGATCGCTTCATCCAGAATGCGCACTTGGTGGTGATCCTGCAGCAGCGAAGAAATGCCACGCATCATATTAATGGCTTTGTCTTCATCCGGCTCTTCAACTTTTACTACCTGAAAGCGGCGGGTCAAGGCCGGGTCACGTTCAAAATATTTTTTGTATTCCGCCCAGGTGGTGGCAGCAATGGTGCGCAGCTCGCCGCGCGCCAGGGCCGGCTTGAGTAAATTAGCGGCATCTCCCTGGCCCTCGCTACCACCGGCTCCGATCATCGTGTGTGCTTCATCTATAAACATAATGATGGGTTTGGCGGCGCTTTTAACTTCTTCTATAACGGATTTGAGACGGTTTTCGAATTCTCCTTTGACACTGGCACCGGCTTGCAACAACCCCAGGTCTAGCGTGTGAACCTCCGCATTTTTTAATGGCTCAGGCACATCGCCCAGGGCAATCCGCAGCGCAAAGCCTTCCACTACTGCTGTTTTGCCGACGCCCGCTTCGCCGGTAAAAATCGGATTGTTCTGGCGCCGGCGGGTAAGAATATCAATGCACTGGCGGATTTCTTCGTCACGCCCCAGCACCGCGTCGATTTTGCCCTGACGGGCCCGCTCCGTTAGATTAATGGTAAATTTATCCAGCGCCGGGGTCTGGCTAGGTTGACCGCTGGAATCGCGACCGGAAGGCGATTGCAATCCGCTCCCCGATTGATAGCTGCCGTCATTTTGCAGCAAGACCTCAGCGGATTCTGCCGTTCCTCCAATGAGTACCTTGGCGGTTTCACGCAACGACTCGGGGGCAATGCCGGACAACTCGGGAACCGAGTTCAGCAATGAACGACGCGATTGCTCATCCAGCATCAACGCCACCAACAAATGGCCGCTGGTGATCCTGCCGTGACCAAAATCCACCGAGCTGATCATCCAGGCATTTTTACTGGCATCGACAATGGCCGGAGCCAGTGCCGCCGGACGGGCACTGCCAGTCTGAAATTTTTCCACTGCGTCGGTAAGCTGTGCAGCCACCCGGCTGGACTCTATTTCGTAGCGTTCCAGCAAAGCCCCGAAATCACAGTCGACCACCTCCAGCAGCTTAAGCAGCCAGTGCTCCACTTCCACGTTGTAATGGCTACGACCAATACAGAGCCCCGCGGCCCCTTCCAACGCATCCCGCAGCGTTGGAGACATCTTATCCACCAGGGATTTCAGGTTTACATTGATCATTGCGCAGCGGCCCTCGTACAGTCGGAATTGGGAGTATTAGCGGCTAAAGCGCCGCTAAGTTCACCATATAGACAACCGCAACGTTAAATTACGAGGTTCCAGCCGTATTCCTGCCACTGACCGGTCAGCATCGCGGTGAATCCCGCAGTTTGGGGCAACCCTTTGCAGGATAACAACACATCATTACCGTCCTCTCCTGCAGCGGCGTACCACAGGCTATAGCTGGAACGCTGTTGCCGCAGCAGTGCTTCATTCCAATTCAGACTTTGCATCAGATTCAGATCGAGGGGGCGTGCTGAAGACGCGTTTTGCGGCGAAGAGTCGGTCTCTTCGTCAGTGGCGGTCGGTTTCGGGCTCAGCATCAGGCACTGGCCTGCCAGGGGCCCGCGATGGGGTTGAATATTCCAGAGCGGAGTAACGGGCGCATTCAATTGCGCCAGCACCTCAAGTAACGCATCCACTGAGGGGGAATTCTCAAGACAGGCGATACCGATTTCCTGCAAATGCCGGAACCAGTCGCCATTGCAATGCATGGACAGGGAAACGTGAGTACTGGCGGTGGCGGGTACTGCGATGGTAAGCGGGAAGTATCGGCCGACCCGATCCACACTGGGTAGTACAATGCCGAGCCAGGCCAGATCGTCAACGCACCCCGGTGATAAGGCAAATCGCCACACAGGCGCGGTCAGATAGCTGTCCATCCAGTGCTCGCCCAACATCTGCCGACTTCCGGCAATCACTTGCTGCAGCCATTGATCCCAGGGCCTGACAAACGTCTGAGGCAGATTGCGCTCGATAAAATCCCCGTATCCCGGCAATTTGCCGTACAAACCGATACCCTGTGCCACCAGACGACACTCCCTTGCTCATAACCGCCCAATTGATTTTGCCCGATCTTAGCATAACCGCGGCTACAATCTGGTGATCTAGTTAATGAGCAGAGCCGGTACTATGTCATATTTAGATATCGTGCTCATAAATCGTAGTTTAAGCCCACGGTTAACCGATAGTCCGAGTTGTCCGGGATGACCCCGTCATCATCCGGCTGAGGCCGGTCGATGTGGTCGAAATAGGCTGCGATGCGAAAATCGATATCCGATATCAGATCGATATCCAGCGCGACTTCGGCGTGGTGCTTGCCGCGTCCGGTTGCATCGTTACTGGCGGTAAATTCGTAGAGCCAATACAAATCGACATCATCGGTCAAATCCTGATCATATTCTGAACTGATTTGGAAGGTACCGGAATGACTATCCAGATCGTCACCGGCGGGT
>Ga0207904_1000148_pt1 | contig 40305 bp, 35 predicted proteins | sample MalvirmetaMSP118_FD_184232 | JGI IMG/M metagenome (GOLD analysis project Ga0207904, IMG submission 184232) | Marine viral communities from the Deep Pacific Ocean - MSP-118 (SPAdes) | ecosystem: Environmental > Aquatic > Marine > Oceanic | place: Pacific Ocean | collected 2011-05-30 | reverse complement strand
GGGTATGTATGGCAATGAAGGACCGCTCAGTTATCAGACCGGGTACGCGCCTTGTTTTGCTGCCCTGAGCGGCCTTAGTTCCCTGGTTGGTTACGAAGGCCAGCCACCGGCGGGGATGAATGTGCGATATGCTGATTCAACCTTTGGCGCGGCCGCGGCCTTTGCCACTATGGCAGCGTTGTTTCACCGCCGCCGAACCGGTGAAGGCCAATATGTTGATGTTTCTGCGGTCGAGAGCATGAGCAGTATGATCGGCGACTCCCTCATGGACTATACCCTCAACGGCGCAGTCCAGCCTTGCGATGGCAACCGGAACCCCGATATGGCACCCCATGGTGTCTACCCTTGCCTCGACGATGAATGGGTTTGCATCGCTGTAAACGACGATAGGCGTTGGCAGGCTCTAGCCAGAATCATGACGCCCTCAGGTCTAGAAAATGACAGTCGATTCAATAGATTAGCCGATCGCAAACAGAATGAAAAAGCCCTCAATGAGCTTATCAGTCGGTGGGCTTCAACTCAGAATGCGCAAACGCTGGCATCGGAACTTCAGGCATTGGGCATTGCCGCAAGCAAAAGCCAGAGTTCGGTTGATCTGGTGGCAGACGGTCAACTATGGGCCCGTGAATTTTATCGGGAAGTGGCTTATAGCGACGGCTCATCGGGCACCATTGTCGGGCCGGGTTGGAAGATGTCTAGAAACGCCGACATCACCAGCGGAGCCCCCCGTCTGGGGGAGCACAACGCTTACATTCTTGGTGACGTGCTCGGTCTATCCCCCGAAGAACAACAACAGCTCTGCTCTGCTGGTGTTACCCGATAGCTGTGCCCTCTCCTTGGATTGCGTGAAATGTGCATGAATTGACGCAGAGTGGAGAGAGTCGATACCGGGCAACGGATATATTTAGCATAGGGAACCGTTGAATACATTCGTTGTACGGTGTTGTAGCAGGCAATGTTAACGACATTGTAATGAACATTCGGGAGAGATGATGTGACAGAAAAGCTCTTTGCATTTGATGAACGAAATTTTCACGAATGCCAGTCCACCTTTCGGGGTGAGAATAATCAGGAATACTATCTGGGTGAATATACCATTGATGGTGGCTCTAATATTAACGTGCGCGCGGACAAAAAGGCCGTTGGCGCCTATTCGATTATTCGATTGCTATCAAAGTCACGCCTTTTCTTCCGGCGGTCCTGGTCACATATCCGAGAAGATGCGACGGATGTCACCGTTCTTTGGTTCGTCAAACGCGGCAGCATCAGTATCTCTCACCAAAGTGGAAAGTGCACCGCGAGTGCCGGGGAATTCGTAATTACCAAGTCCATGGCGCCCTTCACCATGGAGTGCAAAACAGACGATCAATCAATCCACGAAGTACTTCATGTTGTCGTCCCTTCTCATATTTTCAGACGGTTTTTTCCTGATGAAATTAATGCAGGTTTCTGCACATCGGTGGAGCGTCGCGAATTTAGGATTGCAGAACGTATGCTGGCGGAAGTGTACGAGGACCCCGGCGATCTAACCAGTCGGGTTGAACAGGTCTTAGTAGACAGTGCGCTGTCCATTCTGGCTGAAGGCTTGAAAAACACCGAGAACTCCATGCACGAACGTCAAACGCTGTCGCAAAAACGACGCCAAGATGTATTGCGCTTCGTTGAGATTCATTTGTCGGATCCAAAATTGAATGCTGAAATGGTTGCGCAAGCGTGCGGAATTTCCAGACGGTACCTGTCCCACCTATTGCGTCAGCATGGGACATCACTTCCGAATTTGATTTGGGATTGGCGGCTAAAAACAGCACACGAGTGGCTTTCGACTGAAGTTGGCCGGGACGTGTCCATCGCTGAGATTGCCTATCGTATTGGTTTTAAAAGTCCAGCCCACTTCAGTCGCTTATTCAAGCGTGTTTATAAAGTCAGTCCCCGGGAATTCCGGACCACGAAAGCAGATAAAGTGGCTCAGCCGGAACTAAAAGAATTTTTTGTGAGTGGACCCAGCTCAATACAATGAGCGTTGTCGCAACAGGAACACACAAGTGAGAGGAAGACGATGAACAGCAGTGAAAACGCCGGCACGAATACAGGTTGCCCCGTCGCACATGAGTCAATGGCGCTGAAGGATATGTCGTTGGCAGATCCGATGATTCAAGCACACCCCAAGCACTTTTATACCAAGCTGCGTAACGAAAGCCCGGTCCATTACGATGAAAAACTGGGTATGTGGCTGGTGTCGCGCTACGAAGATATTGTAACGTTGCTGCGTGACCCCAAAACCTATTCCGACAAGCATGGTTATGAGGCCCAGTATGCCAGTGGCTTTTTCGCCGAATTCAAACAAATATTGGAAGAGCAAGGTGGCGGCTTCTTTGCGGATGCAATAAAGAGTGATCCGCCAGAGCATACCCGTATCCGAACGTTATTGAACGGCGCATTCACCGCGCATCGCGTAAAAATGCTCGAACCGGTTATAACTCGCATTATTGCTGATTTGGCAGACCAACTGGCTGAGAAAGCGGCTAATGGTCAGGTAGTGGACGGTGTAAAAGATTTTGCTATTCCGCTAACGATAGCGGTTATCTGCGAACAGCTGGGCATGAGCCAGTATGACGGTGATAAAATTTCTGAGTGGTCTGCCGCGATCACAGCGCAAATTGGTCGCATGCAGAATCGCGAGCAAATGGTTGAGAACGCCATGAAAGTTTGCGAACTGCAGAATTACATTATCTCGCAAATGAAAGATCGAGAAAACGAACCCAAGGAAGATATGATTTCGGATTTGGTGCATGCCACGCTGGACGATGGAGGCAAGTTGGAATTCGGAGAGGCTGTCTCTCTTATCCGTGCATTGATTATTGCGGGCAATGATACCACTGCTACAGCGATCGGGAATCTGATGTTTATTCTGGCGACACAACCGGATTTGGCGCAGCAGTTATTCGATAATGTTGAAGATGAACGCTATCTGAACCGTTTTGTGGAAGAACTACTGCGCTTTGCGCCGCCGGTTCGTGGACTTGCGAAAATGACCACCTGTGAAACCGAACTGGGTGGCGTGAAATTACCAAAGGACGCCCACATGCTGGTGCTGTACGGATCGGGTAATGATGATGAATCACGATTCGAATGCCCTCGTACTTTTGATGTGTCACGAGGGAATACCGGGACACATGTTGCCTTCGGCGTCGGGATTCATCGCTGCATCGGTGCTTCACTGGCGCGTATGGAAATTAAAGTGGCCGCAAAAGAGCTGATTAAACGGGTAAGTGACATAAAGCTGGCGATTGCACCTGAAGATATAACCTATCAGCAATCCGTCGCGGTTCACGCGATCTCGTCTTTGCCGATCACCTTGAATCGTCGCTAATAAACGGCAGCGATCAAAATAGGCAGACTTCAGGGTTATCTATCCAGCATGCGAAATATCATCGGCGTCAGGCACGCCCAGCGGGAGGTTTAAGTGGGACAGGATCTAGCAGGTAAAGTAGCCATAGTTACCGGTGGTGCCGGTGGCATTGGGCGAGCAACGGTAGAATTGTTTGTGCGCGAAGGCGCAAAGGTGGTAATTGCCGATATCAATGACGAGCAAGGCGAGAGCCTGGCGAGCGAACTGGGCGAATCCGCCTACTACCGTCGCGTTGACGTCTCCAAAGCCGACCAGATGCAAGCATTGGTTGATTTTACGGTGGAGCATTTCGGGGGCTTGCACATTATGTTCAATAACGCGGGCATCTCCGGTGCCCAGCACGCCCGCTTCCTGGATGATGATCTGTCAGACTTTAACAAGGTGGTGGGTATTAATCTGTTCGGCGTGATGGCGGGTAGCAGCAGCGCGGGCAAGTATATGTCCAAGAATGGTGGCGGCGTCATTATCAACAATGCGTCTATCGCGGGCCTGCTTCCGGGTCAGGCATTGATGACTTATCGTGCCACTAAAGCAGCGATGATTATGTTCAGTAAATCTCTGGCCATTGATTTGGCAGAATACGGCATTCGCGTGAACTGTCTTGCACCCGGTCATATCCGCACCAGTTTGACGGCGTTTTCTATGCCGGGCATGACAGAAGAGCAAATTGAGCGGGTTAAACAAGCCATCTCCCCTGCTTTTGATTCCAATCAACCCCTTAAACGTCATGGTAAACCGGATGATGTTGCACAGACGGTGCTGTTTTTGGCCAGCGACCGGGCTGCCCAAATTACGGGTGTGGTTTTGCCAGTCGATGGCGGTATTACCGCTGGTGATCCGGTGAACCACTTGCGGGAAATACAAGAAGCGCGCGCACAAGCGCTGGCAGATATTCAAGGGGGCACCCTTTAAGGGTGTTCAAGGTTAAAAGCTCAGGAGTTTATGAGTAATGAGTGCAGTAAAAATTACCTTTGTGGAAATCAGTGGTACTGAAAAAGTAATCGAGAATGTCGAAGTTGGCGACAACATGATGCAGATCGCTCAAGCCAACGGTGTTGAAGGCATACTCGGTGAATGCGGTGGTGGCTGTGCCTGCGGTACCTGTCACATCTATGTTGATCCACAATGGCAGGAAGCCGTTGGCGAAGCCAGCGAAGTGGAAGACATGACCCTGGATATGGTGTATGAGACGCGCAAACCCAATAGCCGGTTGTGCTGCCAAATTGATGTCAGCGCGGATATGGATGGTCTGCGGGTAATGGTGGCGCCGGAAACGCTGTGATTCGTTTCGCTTGAGACGCGGGTGTTCGGTGGTTGTACTAATTAATTTATAATGGGCTGGGTTGCCTTAATAGTTCCGGAGAAAAAGAATGATTCAATCAGAAACCTATGATGTCATCGTGGTGGGTTCGGGAGCGGCCGGAGCATTGGCGGCTTTACGTGCTGCGGATCTTGGTTTGTCAGTATTGATCGTAGAAAAGGCGCATAAATACGGTGGCACTTCTGCTACCTCCGGCGGTGTGATGTGGATCCCGAACAATCAATTAGCACCCAGTGATGACGACCGCGATAAGACATTTACTTATATTGACAGCTTATTGCGAGGGCCGGTGCAGCGTGACCGATTGGAGGCGTACGTTGACGAGGCGCCGAAGATGGCGAACTTCTTGAAATCCATCGGTGTACCGCTCACTCAAGCCGCTTGGCCGGACTATTTTCAAAATGCGCCTGAGGCCCGGGCTGATCGCTCGGTACTTTGCGATACGTTTGATGGTCGTCAGCTCAACGACGCTCAGTTCGTTTCCATGCGTGAACAGTACAATCGCTTCAAAATATTCCGTCGCTATGCGATGGATATTGGTGAATTTTTTGCGATATCGACCAAGGGTCCCGGTTGGGTTCAGGTATTTCTGAAAATGGTCTGGCGTTATTGGTCTGATATCACTACCCGTAAGCTCAGCAGTCGAGACCGACGATTTACCCAAGGCGGCGCATTGATGGGCCATCTGTTTAAACAAATTTTTGATCGGGGCGTTGAAGTTCGTACAGAAACCGGGTTGAAAGAACTGATTGTTAACGAAGGGCGTGTCACTGGTGTGCAGGTTAATAATTTCGGCAGGTTGTATGAGATTAACGCCACCCATGGTGTCGTTCTAGCTGCAGGTGGATTTGAGTGGAATCAAGAACTGCGCGATAAATTCTTTACCGTACCCGGTCTCACCCGGCACAGCAGCTCTCCGGAAGATGCCAACCGGGGTGAGGCGCTTATAGCGGGGATGAATATCGGTGCTGCTACTGAACATACGGAAGCCGGTTGGTGGATTCCGACCATGCACAAGCCGATGGACAGTGCATCAAACTTTGAAGAAATTCACCAAGCGGCATTCGATGTCGGGCGCCCGCATAGCGTATGTGTAAACCGCAACGGTAAACGATTTGTAAATGAAGCCTGTAGTTACGATGAGTTCGGTATTGCGATGGTTGAAGATCAGCAGAAAACCGGTGCAAACACCCCTTGTTGGTTGGTGTTCGACGCCACCTTCCGTACCAAGTTTACCGCCGGCGGTTTCCTGCCGAGCATGATTATGCCGGATTGGAAAATCCCCTCCGATTGCTGGGATCACTATATTTTTAAAGCCGACTCCGTTGATGCATTGGCTAAGAAAATTCATCTTCCTGCCGACGCACTGCGTAGAGCTGTCGCCGATATGAACCGGTACGCTCAATCTGGCGCTGATCCGGAGTTTGGTCGCGGCAGCAACGCATACGATCAGATGTTTGGTGATGCGAATGTACAGCCTAACCCGTGCCTTGGGCCTATTGATACAGCGCCCTACTATGCCGTACCAATCAATCTAGGCGACCTGGGCACGAAAGGTGGACTTAAAGCCAACTCAAAGGCACAAGTCGTGGATGACAATGATCAGCCGATTGCCGGTTTATATGCAGCGGGTAATAATTCCGGCAGCCCGTTCGGGAATCTGTATCCCGGCGCCGGCGGCACCATTGGACCAGCCGCAACCTTTGGCTACGTAGCGGCGAATGACATTGCGGTGAAAGCTGGGAAGTTAGAAGCGGAGCCGTCTGACCAAGCCAGACCGGGTGGCAAAAAAGCCGTCGCCTAAGGTGACGGTCTTTTCGCAATTTTAATACTGCCGAACATCATATCGGCGGTGGGTGTATCGATCATAGTGTGCGGAAAGCAGGACTCAACACGACTGATTTCCTGTAAACGGATTATCTGGTCTTCGTTAAACTCAATTTGCAAAGCCGCCAGGTTGTCCTCGCATTGAGCGTAGGTTCGTGCACCGATAATCGGCGAGGTAACCGCTGGATTCAATAACGTCCAGGCCAACGAGACCTGTGCAGCACTGCAGTTTAGCTCAACAGCGATGGTGCGAACGACGTCGGCAATATCCAACGCTTTTTCCGTGAGTCTGCCGGTGGCCAGATTGATATTTTTGCGGGTACTCATATCAGCGGACTTTTGATGCAGGTCTTCCCTGGTGTATTTGCCGGAGAGCACGCCACCGGCTAATGGTGACCAGGGTAATACTCCCAGTCCCATTTCCAGGGCCATCGGCATGAACTCTCGCTCCACAGTGCGTTCGGTCAAATTATAAGGCACCTGCAGCGCAACAAAGGGAGACCAGCCTCTTAAATCGGCAATAGCCTGTAAGCGGGAAATTTGCCAAACGGGTGTGTCAGAAATGCCGGCGTAAAGAATTTTGCCGGAACGAACCAAATCATCGAATGCACGGAGAATTTCCTCCGCGGGAGTATGGTTGTCCCAAAGATGAAGATAGAAAAGGTCGATGTAGTCGGTCTGTAAGCGTTTGAGGCTTTCTTCTACGGCTTGCACCATATTTTTGCGCTGATTGCCACTGGCATTGGGGTCACCGCGACGCATCGATAAGCTGTATTTGGTGGCAACAACCAATTGCTGACGGCGCGTATCCAGAATTTGCCCAAGCATGGTTTCTGCTTTGCCTGCAGCATAAAAATTGGCGGTATCGATGAAGTTGCCGCCCTTCTCCAGGTAGTGATTAACCATCTTTTCTGCTTCGTTCAGATCGGTGCCCCACCCACTCATGCCAAACGTCATGGTGCCGAGCGATAGAGGCGATACGCGGAGCCCAGAACGGCCCAGAAGACGATAGTGATCGAGTTGAGTTGGCATAAAAATGACGTCCGGTTAGTTGCTGCTGATGTGAATGCTAGCAAGGTTAAATTTTGAAACCAACTTATTATTGGAATTAGTTAGCGAGCAGTCCATTGGAAAAATACGATTGGGTAACAGGTAATTTTTTAGAAGCAGAAATTCCAGCTCACAGTGATGCATTACGGGCAGGAGGAGCTGATTTTCTTACTGCGGCGTTTCATCGCGCCGGTTCTTTGTGCCGTAATAATCGGGTTACTGAAATAACCCAATTCACCGAGATCTCCGGAGGCAGTACAGGCCGCAAATTACTTATATCTGTGCAGTATGAAAAGCACCAGCCGCATTTGCACCAGGATTTGTTTATAAAGTTTTCTCGAGATTACGACAGCCCTGCTCGCGACGCAGCACGTACTCAAATGGCGTTGGAAGTTCAGTTCGCATTGTTGTCCATGAGCCCTGATTTTCCGATTGATGTACCTGTCTGCTATTTCGCAGATTATCACCACGATTCCGGCACTGGCATCCTCGTTACCCAGTGCATCCCGTATGGTAAGCAAGGCTTTGAAGATCATCACCCCAAGGCGCTGGATTACCGGATTGAAAATCAGTTGGAACATTATCAAGCCTTACTGCTTTCACTGGCCCGGTTAGCAGGCTGCCACAAAGCAGGTAATCTGGATGAGGCGGTGGAACGCTACTTTTCATTTGATCCCTGCCGGTTGGATGTCAGCAGACACAAACAGTCCACACCTGAACAGATCAGAGAAAAAGTACGGGACTATGCTGAATTCGTCGCCATATACCCGACTCTGTTCCCTGAAAATATTCGGTCTGAGGCATTTTTACTTCGGCTTGCGGAAGAAGCCCCACGATTTCAGTCGCAGCTTGAGAAGATCAATTCTGTTTTACACAGCACGCCGGAGATGGTCGCCTTATGCCATTGGAATGCCCACATCGATAACGCCTGGTTCTGGCGCAATGACGACAACCAACTCGAGTGTGGATTACTTGATTGGGGCAATGTCAGTCAGATGAACGTCGCTATGGCTTTGTGGGGCTGTCTAAGTGCGGCGGAAACCTTTATTTGGAATGAACATCTGGACGATTTGCTGGCGTTGTTTAAGAACGAGTTCGAGCGCTGTGGAGGCGCAGCCATATCGGTTCAGGATCTGAAGCTTTACCTCATTCTGTATGCCTGCAAAATGGGACTGGTTTGGATGCTGGATATGCCGCTGGTTACGCTTTCGAAAATACGAGAACTGCCCCAATTGAGCTGCCGTTTTGATCCGCTAATAGAAACTAATGAACATGCCAGAGCGCAAATTCTTATAATGAGTAATTTTCTGAATCTGTGGCATAAGTCGGATATGGGGGCTGTAATCCGGTTTCTAGAGGCATACGATGGTGCCGACCTATAGCCTGGATGGCTATAGGTCGGTTGGTTCTATTGCAAGAGTGTATCAAGGTGTTTGGATGTTAACGTCCAATGCTCCGGTGTGCAGTCAGAGCACACCTTAGCCGAGGTCAGCTCATTATACGATTCGGTGGAACCATACAGTGCAAGTTGCATCCAGTTAAAGGAGATATCGGCAATTTCCTCCAAAATAGGTACGGTTGTTGAAACCGTCTGGTGGCCACCTTCAAAGCGATTAGCCACCATTCCCGGGATACCTTCAGCAAGTGCGTTATAGTCTGCGACCGCGTTAGGCCCGGCGATATCAGACGGACCGCCGACAACAAAGCCAACCGGAACGGTAACGTCATCCATGATATTGTTGCTTGATGCACCGAGTGCACTGGAACCGGATAGAACGAATACTGCTGATACTCGCGGGTCAATCGCCGTTAACCCCAATGCCGTTACCCCGCCACAGGAGTTACCGGCAGCAACGACCTTGTCGGCATCCAGCATATCCACATAGTCGGCCTGATTCAGCGCCCAATCAATCAGCGCACCGTGCTGTGTGACCGAAGTCATGCCCAGCTGACCTGCCCCTGGTGAGGCTGACAATGCCAGAACAACATAGCCTTCAGCAGCCCATCGTTTGAATAAAGGCTGCCAAGTAAAATCACTGCGGAAACAACCCCCGTTCGCCCAAACAATTACCGGCAAAAGATGCCCTTTTTGTTCTACTGCAGACGCCAAATCTGCAGGCCGGTATACCGTAAACCAGGGTGCCGTGTCCGGATCTTCTTTTACCGTGGCCAAACCCGGGCCCTGGTAATCGTACTCACTGCCACCGCATCCGTTTAGTATGAATAAACCTGCCACGATTACACTGAATACTCCCTTTTTCCCCCACCCGCCAAATGATAGGCTAGCCAAACGGGATGCGAGTTTGCTGAATCGTCTTAGGCTGATTAGCGAGTGCGTTCTTGTTGCATTTTTGGGTCTCATTCTATTCTCCAATATGAGTATCAATATTTTGTATCGAACCCGGTTTCGGATTCGGTTAAGTCGGGAGGAAAAAAGAAGTGAAAGCAATGTAAGTTCTTTTTTATTTTTTTTATATTTTTTATTATGTGGTCGCGCAGGCTCAATTTTGGAGCGCAATCCAAATTAACAGCCTGTGTCCACGGTTGTTGCCCGGTAGACGCTAGAGCTGCGACACCTTGATGTCAAGCAGTTGAATTAGCGATCTCGCGTTTTTGAGGAAGAGGTAGCAGTTTTGCTCGCCAGCCAGTGTAAAAGATGACTGCGAAGATTTTTGGTAACTATAAAAAATAGGGAGAATCCCATTGATCTGGATTACGCCGGTCGTTCAGGGGACTTTGTACATGTGCCATCAATTAGTTTTGTTTAACAGGCTGTGTAATTGTTCAGGTGTATCAATGTCTGATACCACGCCGGAATCGTTCACTTCGTATTGCATCGGCCGTGCCGACTCCAATACAGATCGCCCTCCTCTATCGCCGTTCAATTTCGCAAGTTCAGAAAAATAGTGTTGCCGGAACCCTACCGGATGTCCCCATTGTCCGTTATATACCGGAACGACGGCAGAGCAAGATTGCAATCCATTATGTAGCTGTTTTAGGGTTTCGGGTTGGACAAAAGGCATATCGCCCAGACCGATTAAGCTGGCGTTCCATCCCAACATTGAAACGCGCTTGATTGCTGCGGCCAAGCTGTCCGCCATGCCGTACACAGTAGGATTGTCTGACGGTTCGGGCATGACAAGAAGCTGACTTGTTTTTTCAAGTTCGGATACGGTGTTTTGCGATAGGCTCTGATTGATCACAACCAGGATCGGGCACGATAGCGCTGTATATTGTTGCACTGTGTACAATAATAACGGCATACCTTTTATCCGCGCTTCACGCTTGTCACTCCCGAAGCGGGTCGACCTGCCTGCGGCTAACAGAATAACGCCACAAGTCACGACGTTGGTTCTTCGTTAGTATTGCTTTCTGACGTGCGACGTATTTGAGTGAGTTGCGCTAGTATAGAAACAGCAATCTCCGGTGCGGTTTTACTCCCGATCGACAGTCCTACTGGCGCATGTAACCGATTAATCTGTTTTGGGCTCAAATCTAACTGAGCAAGCCGTTTTAGGCGTTGATTTGTCGTGCGTACTGATCCCAATGCTCCGACATAATAGTTTTGAAGTGTTAGCGCCTCCATGAGTGCCATGTCGTCAATGCGGGGATCGTGGGTTAGCGTGATGACGATACTGAACGGGTCATTAGCATACTGACGGGCCACATCATCAGGCATACCCCCGACGCACTCACAGTCGATGCTTTCGTTTTTTATATGCGACTGAAACTCTTTTAGTTTGTCCTCACGGGGATCGGTTACGATAACCCGGTAGTCCATCATGCTTGCCATCTGCGCGAGGCATTCCGCAATCTGGCCTGCCCCGACTAACAATAGGTTGTAACGAGGGCCATATACCTGGATACATCGCTTTTCGCTCATCTCCAAAGCGGCAAAACGCTGGGCAGGTCGTAAGCTTATAGTACCGCTTTCCAGCTCGGTCGTGCGCTCAATGCACTCGCGGTTATTCAGGGTTTGATTTATAGATTGCAATATCGGAAGTGCTGATCTATCCAGCTTTTCTATCATCACCGTGAGCTTTCCGCCACAGGGCAGGCCCAACCGTGCATTCTCTTCTGCACTCACGCCATATTCAACGATGGAGGGAAAGTCTGTGATATCGGAGTTCAGCAGACGTTGGATCAGATCCTCTTCAACACAACCGCCGGACAAGGAGCCTGTTACCTGTCCTTTCCGGTTGCAGGCCATTACAGACCCGACTGGACGGGGCGAAGAACCGTGTGTGGCAACGATGGTGCACAGCCAGGAAGTAAGTTCCTGCTCTACCCATTGCTGTAATGTGAATAACACCTGATGATCAAGACTGTGCATAAAAGTGTGTTTTAGATTCCGGCAGATATAAAACTGGGTGAACCGCACCTAACGCGGTTCACCCAGTCTAACAAATTCTACCTGGCTTTTTATCAGTCTTTTTTGTCGCAGGTAACAACGGCGTTCCGCAATTCGTAGCCGACCACTTCCTGGTGCCAGGAAATATCCGGTTCGCGGGCTAATTTGATTCCAGGCACCTTGAAAAGTAATTCAAGAAAGATGCGGGTTTCATGCAACGCCACCTGCCATCCGGGGCAGCTATGAGATCCGTCGCCAAAACTCATGTACCGGCCCAAATCCTTAACCCGTTTTGCCCGATCCGGATCCAGAGCGAAAGGACACTCCCCGACAAGTGCTTCGTCAACGTTGGATTTGCGCAGGTCAATTCCATAGAGTTCCCCGGAGGGAAGGGTTTCGCCTTCAAAATCCGGTAATTCTTCATGGAGGCGACGGTGGATCATGCCCGCCACCGGCTCCAGGCGCAGTATTTCCATTAAGATAGCGAGTTGATCTTTGGTATCACCCTGCATGAATCGATCGCGCAAGGCCTCGTCTTCAAACAGATACCAGGCTGCCATAACAATAAATTCCCGGGTTGTCATCATACCGGCTGCACCATAAGTCAGGCACTCTATGATGATCGATTTTACCGGGTATTTTTCTTCTATATAGTAAGAGAGGGCGTCATTTTTCGGCGACTTTTTCCGCGCGTTGATGGCAGGACGCACGTCGCGCCAGTAAAACGTGCCGATCAGGGAAATCTGCGTACATTTCTGAATCAGCCCGGCGATACCTTGTTTCGGCTTCACAATCGTCTCTTCCATAACGCGGCGAATACGATGCGCCCTTCCGGCTCGATCACTGTCGGTGAGGCCGAGGATCTCACCCACCACTTCAACGGCCAGTTTAAAGCTTATATCTTCAAGATTATCGGAACCTTTTTTCTGGAATTCCTCGAGCAAGACGTTGGTAAAGTCCGTCATCACTTTAAAGTGTTGATCGCTCACGGCTTTGGGAGATAAAAAACGTTGGGTTTTTCGCTTTTTATTTGCGTGGTCCTCACCATCCAGGAAGAATACGGAAATATGTTCCGGGTTATCTGCGGTCATGTACTCCGCACCCGCACCAGCCTGTAATGATTTCTTGCTGCGTAATACTTTTCTGGCAATTTCCGCCGTTTTGACCCAGCGAGCCCCTTCATCCGGTTGGACATTCGCTTCGGCAAGTTTTGCACTCTTACGGCGGTCAATATTATCGTGCATTGGGCATTGCGAGGGTGCTGTATCGTTCATAATGACTTCTCTTGCTGGGTCGCATCAGTTAACGGGTTCGGGCCTGTAGAGCCAGGTAATCGCTGCCTATTTCTGTTAAGTAAGCAGTCGTTTACTTATGCTTGAAACACTATCAATTCCCCCGTAGCATGTCAATATCTGGCCTCTGCAGTAATGAGTATTTAATCTATGGATGAAGTCTCTACGATCAAACGTCGGGATCCGGAAAAAACCAAAGCACGTATTCTGGAAGCGGCGCAAAAGCTGTTCGCGGAGCGAGGCTACGCCCAAACAGGTTTGCGGGACATTGCTAAACTCGCCGATGTCTCTTCGGCTCTACCGGTGCGTTACTTTGAGTCGAAAGCCGGGCTATTTGAAGCCGCCCTACTCAGTGCGTTGGATCTTCAGGCGGTATTAAGCCTGCAAAAGGAAAGCTTTGGTAAAACCCTGGTTCGGGCCGTGCTCGATCCGGACCAGACGATCAGGTTACCTGCGATGATCGCCCTGGCCATCGGCGATGATGAATCGGCTGCCATCGCAAAAAAGTTCGCGCAAGACTATATGCTGAACCCGATCGCAGAATGGATTGGTCCCCCCCATGGGCTGGCCAGGGCCACCTTGATTCTGAACATCAGTACGGGATTTGTAATCTATAACCGGCATATTTTCATAGAGGGAACACCCGCATCAAAAGCAGCAGTAGCGGTTTGGCTGGAAAATACATTGCAGGGCATTGTTGAAGGAACCGCAGACTCGCTGGATTATTTTCTACCGAAAAATAATTTCTGAGAAATCAGCGCTAACGCATTACAATAAACGTAATTTAATTTTTGACGTTTCGGCCAGGTGAATAAACCTGATCCGGTGTGGTAAATGTGTGAGGTAATTGATGGCCATTTCAGATGTAAATATTAAAAGCAACTTCGTCGCTGATCTTGATCTTACATCGATGCTGGTCACACCTGAGCGTTGTATTATGCTAGCGCCCTTAACGGATGCCGTGCGCTCCTCCAAGGGATCATCCCGGGTCGGTGTTTTGTCTACAATGCTTGATGTGGCGTGCTCTGACCCTGCGTTAGCTGCCTGTCGGCCTGATTGGACCGCAACCCAGGATTTAAGTGTTCATGCTATAGATTGGTTGGTAGAGGGTCCTATGGTGGTGGATGCGCAGCTGCTACGAATCGGCAAGAAGACCATTGTTATTTCGGCCATCATCTACGACGGACATGGCCGGAGTGATATTCAGGAAATAAAGGCGTTAATAGATGGCGCGCCAAAAACCAATACTTCGGGTGAGCAATCCGCACTTACACCCGCCGCAAAATGCCTGCTGACATTTGCCCGTATTCCCGGTACTGCCGCCAGTGGTGCAGAAAATTATACGCCAGCTGAGTGGGTGGGAAAGCTTAGGCGTCGCACCCCGGAAGGTGCGGAACCGGGTGAAATCAATGAAAAAATTGGTATGAACATGATCGACGCAGAAAACGGCGTGATCGAAGTGAATTGCATACCCTACATTATCAACGCCATAGGAACGATCAATGGCGGTGTTCAAACAGTGATTCTGGAAGTTGCTGCCGAGAGTATGCGCCCCGGTTTGGTGGCGACGGATATACAGGTTAATTTTTTATCGCAACTGAAAGTCGGTCCGGCACGGACTTCGGCGACAGTTCTAAGAGATGCAGCCGATCATAGCGTGGTTTCATTGCAACTGATGGATGCCGGCAACGATGATAAACTACTAACCCTGGCGACGGTGCTTTTACAAAAACCTTAGGGCACCGTCATTCAAATGCCCGACGCTCAGTGCGCCGGGTTGTCCACGGTTTCAATGGAACCCAAACGCAAAAGATTTACTCCTCCGATTAATACCAGAGTGCCCCCGAGCAGTAAAAACCCTGTAAAGCTATCGGATTTCGACAGCATGAAGCTGAGTAAACCGGAGCCAATACCAATGGCCAGTCCCACTGCCGTGGTCAATAGCCCCATGACTGAGCTGTAAATATGCATCGGAAAATAGCGGGCTGTAGCATAGGCAAGAATGTCCGCTTCCGCACCGAACGACAGCCCGATCAGGATAATGGCAAAGCCGAGCACCGCCAACTGGGTGGTGTCTGTGGCAAGGATATAACTTCCTACGCAGGGTAAGCCCATACCGATGGCCGCAACGATGTGCGTAGGCCATTTATCCAATGCGACACCAGCGACTAAGCGCCCCAATATCACACCCACTGCAAACACCGATACCATATAACCCGCTTCGATGCCTGTGACGCCGTGGTCGGCTAACATGACTTTAACCTGAGATGTCGCCAATGCGTGGGTGAGACTACAAAGAAATCCGCTGACGGCAATGATCCGAAACGCCGGGCTGGTAAAGATAGAGCGGTAGTCTTTCCGCGCGTTGTGTTTACTGTCATCCGCTTTGCGTGCGTTGGATTTATTGGGTAGTAATATAAACGTGACCACACCCAGCAACCCGGAAAAGATCGCCATCGCATGGAAGCCGGCTCGCCAACCATTGAGATCAATGTAGGTGGTTAACAACGGGCTGGCCACGGCACCGGCCACCGCCGGCCCTGCTGCGCAAATGGCTAAAGCCACGCCTCGCCGTTCGGAAAATTTTTCTGCGACGACCCGACAATACACGGTTGCCGTGGTGGTGGCGCAGAAGATGACTTGCAGGAAGTGTATGGCATACAGTCCGCGTATGTCTTCGGACAACATGCTCATCAAAATGAAGCTGCACGGGTACGCGAGAATACCGAAAAATGCCACTTTACGGACACCGAACAGATCCGCCATTCGACCTACGAACGGTATCCAGAAAACCGTGATTATCGAAATAGCACCGTTTAGGGCTAACTCGGATTTACTCCAGTTAAACGCCTCAAGTAGATAAGGTGCAAAAATATTATTAATGTAGGCATTCAGTCCCAATCCGGCGCTCATTCCCGCTGTGGCGGCTATCAGGGCTGTCCAGCCGCTCCGGAACTCTCCACGATTGGATTGCATTACAGGCTTCCTTTTTTATTTGAATTATCTGAGCACATTGACACTATCAGAGATGAAGTACAGAAGCTCAATTAAACACCATTGTTGTATATTGTTAAATAGGTAATCCCGTTAAAAGTATCGAATCCCAGTTGCGGCCAGGACATAACAAGTCTCTTGCCCTATGATTACCGCCATTGAGACAACCATCCGAGTTAATTCCGTGAGGCTATGACTAGAAAACCCATAAAGACAAAATCCGCCACCAGACCGCGTGGACGCCCACGCCCGGAGGATGTGGGCGCGATTGAAAGTAAATACCTTGAGGTCGCACTGAAGGAGTTTCTGCAATACGGCTACGGTGATGCAGCTATGGCCCGCATAGCACAGGCTGCGGGGGGCTCCAAAACAACTCTATACTCGCGCTACCCGTCCAAAGAAGATCTATTCAGGGCTATTATTTTTGACCAGATTGCGCGGGCTTCGCCTGAGGCGGCATTGCGCTCTGGCGCGGCTCCATTGGGGCTTGAGCAAGGGCTTAAATCGTTCGCGAATCATATGCTTGAACACAGTTTGCAGGCAGACCAGATTGCGGTGAATAAGCTAATGTACAGCGAATCCTACCGTTTTCCCGAATTGGGCGTGGCCTCTGCGGAAAAAACCAATCGTGGAATACTGAGGATTTCCGCCTTTATCCGGGAAAGTGCCTCTCGGGATCGTGTTCCCTGTGCGAATCCCGATGCAGTGGCCAAGGCGTTTATTTTTATGATCCGGGGCTGGTATATCCATCACCTGCTAACCGATACGACAGTCACGGATAAGGAACGGAAACAATGGGTGGATCAGGCCGTTAACACGCTGGTTCTATCGCGCGAAGACTGGTGATCGCCAGGCATCGGATAGTGGGTTTAACTGCTAGCAGGTGACACTGTCGAAATTCGACGCCTCCCTTGCCAGGCTTAGTCATCAGAGTTCCGCTTGACGGTTAATAGTACACGGGCGTACCATACAATAAATAGTACAGCGATGTATCAATAAGCATAATTGAATAAGGCGAGGTAAAAGTATGTCGTTTAAGGTGTCGTCGCTGAACGAGCTAATCGGTTCAGAAATAGAAATTGAATCGCAATATCTGAGTTCCCCTGCAGTGGTTCCTGAATTAAGAAAGTTACTTATTGAACGTGGTGTGCTGGTGTTCAAGGAGCTGCACCCAACGGACGCAGAGCAGATGAGTATGGCGCGCTTGCTCGGTACTCTGCGTGAAGAGCTGGGAAAAGGCATTTATAAAATCACCCTGGATAAAAAATCCAATGCCAACGCTGAATACCTGAAAGGTTCTTTTCAGTGGCACATTGATGGCACCCACGACGATATACCGCCATTTGCCACCATGCTCACCGGTCTGACCTTATCGGAAACAGGCGGACAGACTGAATTCGCGAATTCTTATGCTGCTTATGAGCAACTCCCACAAGAAACCAAAAAGCGTATTCAAAACCTCCAGGTTGTCCACAGCGTAGAAATGTCGATGACCCGCGCTGACATCACCCGCTCTGAAGCAAACCTGGCTTATTGGAGAAGCTTTCAACCGAAGACACATAATCTTGTCTGGACACACCAATGCGGTCGCCGGTCTTTGGTCATTGGTTGCCACGCTTCGCATATTGTTGGTATGCCGAAATCAGAAAGCGATGCGCTGTTATCCGAATTGCTTGAATGGGCGACGCAACCAAAATTTGTCTATCGGCATGAATGGTCACCAGGTGATTTGATTATTTGGGATAACACCGGGGTTATTCACAGAGTGGAGCCCTATCCCCTGGATTGTGGGCGTATCATGCATCGATGCACGTTAATGGGTGAAGAGCCTTTCGCATAAAACGATAGTCAGGGTTATGCAGCACAACAAAAATAAAACGGAGAGATTGAAAATGATTCATAACGTACCCGAAAAGTGGGACCTCGAAGCAGACCTCGTTGCCGTCGGCTCCGGTGGCGGTGGGCTTACTGCCGCCATCACGGCTTTTGATCACGGTATCAGTGCTTTGGTATTGGAACGTAGTGATCAGGTCGGTGGCGTGACCGCATACTCGATGGGTGAAGTGTGGATACCCGGAAATCATTTGGCGCAGCAAGCCGGTATTACAGACTCTAAAGAGAGTGGCTATCGTTACGTAAAAGAACTGTCCATGGGTTACGGTGAAGAGCTGGCAATTCTAAATCAAGCGGTTCATGGGCCGGTTGCCTTGAAGTATTTCGAAGATACTATTGGCCTCAAGATGTGTGTGATCAGAGATTTGCCGGACTATTATTTTCCATACAACCAGGATGGATTGCCGGAAGGTCGTTATCTGGAGGCTTTGCCCTTCCCAGCTGAGTCACTTGGAGAATGGCAGAGTAAAACCCGGGTTTCCCCGCATGTCCCTTATAGTTTGACCCATGAGGATATTTTTAGCGGCGGTGGTATGGCAAATATGGCCGGTTGGGATTACAACGTCATGGCGGAGCGCTTGACCAAGGATTTACGTTGCGCAGGGCCCGGGCTGGCAGCGTATTTTGTCAAAGGGGTGCTTGACCGGGACATCCCGATTCACGTTAATACCAGCGTGGAAGAACTGATTGGCGATGGTGAACGGATTATCGGCGTGCGTGCCATGCAAGACGGTAAGGCGATATTTATAAAGGCCAATCGAGGGGTGGTCATCGCGGTTAGCAGTTATGAACGCAACGCCAGTTACGCCAAAACGCTGGGTCATCAATTGAAAGTTGAATCGATGGTAATGCCCTCGATTGACGGTGCCCATTTACGTCTTGCCGGTCAGTTTGGAGCCCGCGTAGCACGGGTGCCTGATGTCACTTTACTGGGTTTCCATGTGCCAGGAGAGGAACAGGAAAATGGTGTGCCTTTGTGGCGTGGCGCCCTCCCATTCCTCGGCATGCCGCACACTATAGTAGTGAATAAAGCGGGCAAGCGTTTCGCAAATGAAGGTTTCTATCGCTCAATTTATTACGCCACTGATGCCATTGACGGTAATACGCAAACCCATCCTAATTTTCCATGCTGGGCCATATTCGATCATCAGGCGCGTGAGAAATACCCGTTTGGCTCTCTGATGCCGATGCAGGAAATGCCGGAAGGCTTGGGCGTGACGGCAGACAGTCTGGCCGAATTGGCAGATAGAATCGGGGTTGATCCGCAGCAACTGGAGCAAACGGTATCCACCTTTAACGGTTATTGTGAAAGCGGCGTTGACGCGGAATTCCACCGTGGTACCCATCCCTGGGGTGCATTGATGTGCGGCGATCAATCGCAGAAGCCCAACGGCAATTTAGGTCCGTTATCAAAAGGGCCTTTTTATGCAGTTGAGCTTCATCGTCTGGCGGGTGGCGGTATCTGCGCTGCAGGCGTTTTGGCAGATCATCATTGTCGAGCGATGGGCTGGAACGATAAACCGATAGAGGGTCTTTATGTAGCAGGTAATTCAATGGCCCGACTGGACAATGGCGCTTTTATGCAAAGCGGTATCACGAACGCGCGCGGGCTTACACATGGCTATCTTGCAGGCAGGCATGCTGCGGGCAAGCCAAGTGAGTTACTGCAACAAGAAATTGAACGCCTGGGCTTGTAAGGAACCACTATGATTACAAGTAAACACACTTTCGTGATCAATACGTCAATTGATAACGTCTGGAAATATGTAGAAGATATCCGCGGTTGGGCCAGTATATTTCCAGGCCACCAGAGCTGCAACATCATCAATGAAAACGACTCCGAGTGGGTCATTAAGGTCAGTGCAGCCGGCGTAACCCGCACCGATACCGTCCAGGTTTGTGTCGAACAATGGGACGGTCCTGAGCGAGTAAATTTCGTATACAACGTCGATGATTTACCGGTTGAAGGAAAAGGTGTTTATAGCGCAAGGTCCGTTGGTGCTCATGAAACCGAAGTCACTCTAGATATTTGTATTATCGGAAGTGGACCAATGACGGCAATGTGGGAAGCCATCGGCGCCCCGCTACTGCCTCAGTTTGTTAAGGCCTTCGCAACCAAACTGAAAGCGGAAGTGGAGCGAGTTGCAGGTGTGGGAACCGCCAGTGCTGCCGATACTGGATTTGCAATACCGATGGCAACCGGACTGGTGAAATCGACGTTTGCTGCGTTGCGTATATGGATAAAAAATTTGTTTGGATGGTCACCCAAAACCGATACCAAAGACTAATACGACAATAAGAAGGAAGGCACAGTATGAGTAGCCAAACTGAAACCAACAAATCCGTAGTTCGAAAATTTATTGAAGCGATGGGCGCCAGTGACGGAGCGACCGCAGCCACCTGCCTGAGTAAGGATGCGTATACGTTGGCCAAGGGTTTCGGAAAATTCGCCGGGGTTCGCCACTATGACACAATTATAGGCACGATCAACGCGTTCAATAAACTACTGCCAACCGGTTTGCGACCCGAATTCGGTAGCTTTACTGCGGAAGGCGATCGTGTGGTAGTGGAATTTGAAGGCAATGCTACGACCAGCGATGGCCAGCCCTACAACAATCAATACTGCATGGTGTTCGTGTTGTCGGAAGGCAAGATACGGCAGGTTAACGAATATTTCTGTACCAAAACCGCCGATGATGTTTTATGGCCATTGGTGGCGGCTATGTCGGATGAGATTGCCTAAATGAGCACATTACTAACCGATAAGATCGCCATAGTGACCGGTGGCGCTAGTGGCATTGGCCGCGCAACTGCAGAGTTGTTTGTTGAGCACGGAGCCAAAGTAGTGATCGCCGACCGTAACGAAGAGCAAGGGACTCTGCTTGCGCAAGCGTTGGGAGCCGGAGCTGAGTTCAAATACACCGATGTTGCCAAAGCCGAACAGGTGCAAGAATTGGTTGATTTTACCGTGGATCGATTCGGTGGTCTCAACGTTATGTACAACAATGCAGGCATCAGCGGCGCAATACACAACAGCTTTCTGACTGACGATTTTAACGATTTTGAACAGGTTATTTCAGTGAATTTGTTCGGCACAATGGTGGGTTGTCAGTGCGCAGCACGTTATATGGTGGACCATGGAGGCGGCTCTATTATCAATACTTCCTCTTTGGCTGCGCTCAAACCCGGCCTGCCATTAATCACTTACCGAGCAGCCAAGGCCGGAGTGATGCAGTTGACACAAAGTATTGCCAGGGAATTGGGCGTGCATGGGGTGCGGGTCAACTGCATCGCACCGGGACACATTCCGGCGGGTATGACGTTTTATGATATCTCCGCACGCATCAAAAAAACGCAACCTTTGCAACGTCAGGGGGCTCCGGAAGATGTCGCCAATGCGGCACTGTATCTGGCCAGCGATCTCTCCGCTCAAGTGACCGGGGTTATTCTGCCAGTTGATGGTGGCACCAATCTGGGTGATCCGATTTATGTTCAGGAGCCCGGTTTATGAGATTCCCTCCCATTGGACATGAACAATGGACGGATGACGTGCGTGACATACTGGCCTCTTTTTCAGTTCCCTTCAGCGAGTTCGGTTTGAATGGAGATGAGTCTGAAAAAGACCAGCTCTCCCCCATCCTGTCAACGGTGCTACAGAATCCGGCACTAGCGCGAGTCTATTTCCCATTCGCCAAATATCTGTTACGTGAGAGCAGCCTGCAACCTCGTCATACACGAATGATCATTCTACGGGTGGCCTGGTGCTGGCAGTTCGATCTGGAATGGACGCAACACTCGATGATGGCGGTACGCGATAATCTGCTGACAGAAAATGAAGTGGGACGTATAGCGGCAACGGAAATATCCGACCATTGGGGTGCTGAAGAGCGCCTCCTGCTGAGTGCAGTGGATCACATGCGCCGTCAGTCAGATATCCCGGACGCTGTCTGGCAGCAACTTGCGGTTCACTTTGATCAGCGGCAGCTTGCAGATCTAACCTTCACTATTGGTGGCTATGTGTTAGCCGGCATGTATATGAATGCATTCAGAATACCTGTGAATAGGTAGTGATTAATTAAGCATCATTGTTGTATATTGAAGGTAGGCGATCGGGCGGATCAGGCGCGATTTACATGCCTATGACAACAAGAGAATCTTAATGCAATCGGTTAATAAAAGCGTCGGTGCCTTTTCCCCGCTAAGACACAAGACCTTCCGCAACATCTGGACCACCAGCGTTTTTTCTTATTTCGGGCATCTAATACTGGGCGTGGGCGTGGCCTGGGAAATGACCCGCCTAACGGATTCGCCGACGATGGTGGCATTGGCCCAAACGGCGTTAATGGCACCTTATGTACTAGTGGCTTTGTTGGCAGGGGCCGTAGCGGACATGTTCGACCGGAGGCTGATCGCGCTGGTCTCGCTGGCATTTGCCATTATTGCTTCGGCAACACTAACATCATTAGCTTTTATGGGCATCACCACGCCCTGGATGTTGTTGCTGTTTACCGTGATGATTGGCTGCGGCGTGGCATTCTACTCCCCTTCATGGCAAGCCTCTATACCTGAACAAGTACCGGCAGACCAGTTGCCGGCCGCCATCGGTTTAGGTGCAGTTGCCTATAACGTGGCTCGTAGTGCGGGTCCAGCGTTGGGTGGCGTCATTGTGATGGCTTTTGGTGCCAACTATGCGTTTGCAGTTAATTCTATTTTCTATATCCCGTTGTTTGTCGCCTTCTTCTTCTGGCGTCGCAACACGGTCGCATCGCGCTTGCCACCGGAACGAATCGGACGAGCGTTGGTTTCAGGTATGCGCTATGCCAAACACTCTGCCCACATTACCAGAGCGTTATTCCGCGTGTTCGTGGTCTGCTTGTGTGTCGCTTCTGCCAACGCACTGTCTCCGTTGATCGCGCGGGACATTTTGGGTGGTGAAGCGGATATGTATGGTTTATTGCTGGGTGCCAGTGGCATTGGTGCTGTGATAGCCGGACTTATGGTAAACGCCATGCGCATGAAACTATCGACCGAAAGCGCCTTAAAGCTATTGGCCCTGGTCGGCGCGCTGGCATTGGTGGTGGTGGGATTAAGCAAATCATTGCCGCTTACCTGTGCTGCATTATTCATTGCCAGTGGCGCAAGTATTCTTGTGGTGTCCCTGCTCAATGTCACAGTGCAGTTATCCACGCCACGCTGGGTTATCGCGCGCGCGCTTTCCATGTTTCAGACCTGCACTGCTGGGGGAATTGCCGTGGGCTCCTGGATCTGGGGCGAATTCGCCGCGGACTATTCGGTGCAAATCGCAATGATGTTGTCGGCAGGTGCGTTGGTGGTGACCGCCTTTCTCGGCTTTCTGTTGCCGGTTCCCAATGACATTGCAGAAGATATTCAGCAAATTGAAATCCCCGAGATACCGGAGTTTGCACTGGAGCTTTCGTTGCGTTCAGGGCCGATTGCATTAGAAATAGATTACGATGTTGATCCCGAACAGGCGCGGGAGTTTTATAACAACATGGTCAGCATGCAAAAAGTAAGAATGCGAAATGGTGGCTACGATTGGTCGTTGGCCCGCGATATAGAAAACCCTGCACTGTGGACCGAGCGGTTTCACTGTCCTACATGGGGTGATTATCTGAGAATGCGTTCCCGGTACACGCAAACGGATATTTCGGTTCAGGCAAAGATAAAAACATTTGACCGGTTTGAGGGTGCAACTAAAGTGCGTCGTAAACTCGAGCGCCCCATTGGATCCGTACGTTGGAAAGCAGAAACTCCGGATGCCAAGCAAGGGCCACTTGATTACACCGGGCCGTAGCCAACCTGCAATTCACTTTTTTATTTTGTTAACCAGGAAACAGTATGCCAGCTTATATCATTGTAATGCGTGAAGAATCTGTCCGTGATCAGGACGCGCTAAAGCAATACCAGAGTCTCACGCGGCAAATGCAGACAACCATCAAACCTGATCCAAAGGTGGTCTATGGTAACGTTGAAGCACTGGAAGGGGATGCACCGGACGGCGTTGTGTTACTGGAATTCGTTTCTATACAAGAGGCACGCAACTGGTATAACAGCGGTGATTACCAAAAAGCATTACCGTATCGGCTGCAAGCTGCAAAACACCGTGCATTTATTATGGAAGGTTTGTGAGCGTCAACATCAGAGCTGACGCTCCCCTGGTTACAGTTGCCTTACTTTTAATTTTTCTTGCGAAGGATACGCCGCAACCGGGTCATTAAAGGCTTGAAGCCAGTTTTTCAATTCTGCGTGATAACGCTGAACCGATTCTTCCTTCACCGGGCCGTATCCACCGATTTCCCGTGCGGCTGCTGCTATTTTAATGCCTATCTCGATGTTATCCTCGTTGAGATTTCCAATGACGCTGTCAATGAGTTCGCGATACTCGACAATTAATCGACGTTCCATTTTTCTTTCAGGAAAGTAGCCGAAGATATCAAAGGGCGTTCCACGTAAGCCTTTTAGCTTACTCAATAGTTTGAATGCTTTTAACATCCAGGGGCCAAAACTGCGTTTTTTCGGGCGACCGGTCGCCTTGTCCTGACCGGGTATTATTGGTGGTGCAAGATCAAGGGTAAGTTTGAAATCGCCGCTGAACTGCTGTTTGATGCGCTGCATGAATGTGGGATGAGTATATAGCCTCGCCACTTCATATTCGTCTTTATACGCCATTAATTTTGCCAGAGTGAGTGCGGTCTGGCGGGTGAACTCTTGTTCTTGGTCAAACATTTGATTGAGCTTGAGACCAGCAATTTTTTCGCGTACAGCACTGATGTACGCGCTATAGTGCTGTGCGTAGGCTTCGTTTTGGTATTCCGAGAGCAGTCGCGTGCGGCTCGCCAATACATCTTCCACGGTGTCCAGCGGTGGAAGCGACGGCGTGTCGTCCAATTCTTTTGCCAATGCGACCGGATCGTGCGCAGCGAGACGTCCTAACGCCAGCGTTCGCAAATTGCCTTCTACAAATGTCCCGTTCAGACGGATCGCCTGCTGGATGGATTCCACCGATAATGGCAGCAGCCCTTTTTGTATTGCATAGCCGAGCATTAACATGTTCGTGCCAATACTGTCACCGGTTAAATCGGTCGCTAGCTTACTGGCATTCAAATCATAACAACGCCCCCCGTCCAGGGCTTTGTGAATGGATGAGCGCAACCGGGCTTCACCTAAATCCAGGTACTTATTGCTTTGGAAGTCGCCTGTCGGTGCCACATCTGTATTTAGAATGGCGGTGCTCGTTCCCGGTCGCAAGGTTTTCAACACCGGAGCACCGGAGCCGACAATCATATCGCAGGCAATCAGTATATCGGTCATGCCCTCGCTCAAGCGCGAGGTAAAAATACCTTTTGGATCTGGTCCAATGCGGATATGGCTGGTTACCGCCCCACCCTTTTGCGCCATGCCTGTTAAATCCAGGATGGTGCAGCCTTTGCCGTCCAGATGCGAAGCCATGCCCAGCAAGGCACCCACTGTCAGTACGCCGGTGCCGCCTATGCCCGCGACCAGAATATTAAACCCGGAATGGTCCAGGGAAACCTGAGCGGGTTGAGGTAGCGAATCCAGTAACGCATCCAGCCGTTTGGCATCACCATGAATATGAGTGGCTATCTTCGCCCCTTCGACGGTCACGAATGATGGACAAAATCCTTTTACGCAGCTGTAGTCTTTGTTACAGGTGGACTGGTCGATCTTACGTTTGCGTCCCATTTCGGTTTCCAACGGCGTAATGCTGATGCAGTTGGATTGTACCGAACAATCTCCGCAACCCTCGCAGACCTCGGGGTTAATGAACAGGCGTTTATCCGGGTCGGTCATCAAGCCACGTTTACGACGTCGGCGTTTTTCAGTGGCGCAGGTCTGCTCATACACGATGCCAGAGACGCCGGGTGAGTCCCGTAGCTCTTTTTGCAATCGATCCAGTTCATCCCGATGAAAAACACGGGCGTTTTCAGGCAACTTGATTTGGTGGTATTGATCCGGTTCATCCGACACCAGATAAACCGGGCGCACGCCTTCCGAAAGTAATTGGTTTACCATGTCAACCGGTGTGATTTGTTGCTCTACCGGTTGTCCACCGGTCATGGCAACGGCATCGTTATACAACACTTTAAAAGTGATATTTACCTTTGCAGCCACTGCTGCGCGGATACCCAGTACACCGGAGTGAGAATAGGTGCCGTCCCCCATATTCTGGAACATGTGCTTGGTATCGACAAATTGCGACACTGATACCCATGGTGAGCCTTCATGGCCCATGGGCATGAATTGCATGGTATCCCGATCCATTACTACTGCCGCCAAGCCGTGGCAGCCAATCCCGCCCATGGCTTTGGAGCCCTCGGGCAATTTAGTGCTGGTGTTGTGTGGGCAGCCGGAGCAAAAATACGCGGGGCGATTCACGTTGCTACCCAGGGTTATTCCGCGGGCTTCCAACTCGTTGTAATCAGCATAGCGAGCAATGGCATTGGCATCGGCAACTCCCAGTTGATCAAGCAAGACCTTTATGGCCTCGCGAACCTTGCCGACGGTTAATTCTCCAACAGAGGGCAATAACGTGTTGCCCTGCAGGTCTTCCTTACCCGCCAGAGCCGGGCGCAGGTGAGAACTCACGCTGTAAAGGTGTCGCGCAATTTGCTCCTCCATGACCGGGCGCTTTTCTTCGACAACCAAAACCGCTTTACTGCCTTCGGCAAACTGATTGAGGCCCACTTTATCCATCGGCCAGATCAAACCCGGTTTATACAATCGAATACCCAGTTGACGGCATTTGTCGTCATCCAGATCTAAATCCGCAAGCGCCTGCCGTACATCAAGATAGGCTTTCCCGGCAGTGACAATCGATAAATTGCGCTGTTCGCTATCGAGGATGACTTTGTCGATTCCATTGGCTCGGGCAAACGCCGTAGCGGCTGGTAAACGATAATTGACTAGCGATGCTTCTTCCACCAGCGGAGGCAGATTAGGACGCAGATTCAATCCCTCGGGCGGAATAGTAACATCGGTGGGTGTATTGTAGGTTCTGTACGGATCGGGCAGTTCCACACAGGCGGATAAATCCAGTGTATCGGTAATGGTTTTCAAACCCACATAACAACCGCTGTAGCGGGACATTGCCCACCCAAACAAGCCGAATTCAATGATCTCACTGATGGTGGCGGGATATAAAATTGGTACAAATGCGGCCATCAATGTATTTTCGGATTGATGCGCACTGTCAGAGGACTTGCCGCCGTGATCATCACCCGCCACGATAACAAATCCGCCGGTAGCGGAGGCCCCCTCCAGATTGCCCAGCTTCATCGATTCGCAGGCACGATCAACGCCGATCCCCTTGCCGTACCACAGGCCGAATACGCCGTCGTATTTAGATTCTCCGAACCATTTCAATTCCTGGGTACCACGAATTGCGCTGATTGCCAGTTCTTCGTTCAAGCCGGGTTGAAAAACGATGTTATGGCTATCCAGCAGCTTCTGAGCACCCCATAGCGCGGAGTCATACACCCCGAGCGGAGAACCGCGGTATCCCGAAATGTAACAGGCCGAGTTTAATCCAGCCGCTTTATCCCGGCGTGCCTGGTCCAGAGGTAGACGCACAAGAGCCTGGTTGGCGTTCATAAAAACGCGTCCGGTGGCCTGCACGTATTTGTCGTTCAGCGTGACTTTGCCGGTCGACCCTTGTTCTGCCCTATTGGCGTCAGATCCGGGCGATTCGATCGCCACCGGGTTTTTATTTACATCGTCGGAATTAACTACAGCGCTTGTCATTCAACAGGTCTACTTTGCTTTTTTAGAAATCGGAGTGAGGCAATCGAGGGGAAAATCACATTTACTATCAATGGTTTCCTGGATTTCAATAAGATTACCTTCGGGATCGCGCCCATAAATGGTGATGACGTGACCTACATTGATCGGTTCTGGCTCAGGAAAGGTCATGCCGAGACCTTTCAGGCGTTCGAATTCAAATCCGATATCTGTCACATCGACACAAAAGTGGGTATAGCCTTTATCAAAGGGATCTAACCCTTTGGTATTGTTAGGTTTCGGGGCGCTGTACTGGAAAAGCTCCATGTAGCAGCTGCCTGCGCGCAGCATTGCGCCCTTGGAAGCCGAGCCTTTCACCGCCACTATGCGGTCAACAAAGTCGTCTTTTTCCCAGCTGAAAGGTTCCCCGACGACCTCAAATCCGAATGCATCTTTATAAAAGCGAATCATTCGCTCCATGTCGTGAACATGCACGGCAACGTGGTGTATTCCTCTTATCATTGTTCTCTCCCACTTGTTTTTGTTCTCTATACAGGCCGAGTCTACTGGCTTCGCTCAAAGCCGATAAGTGGGCGTGCAGAAGTAGTCAAGTGGCTATGCGCGTGAGGTCATTTTGACCATTATGTAAGGTGGGCATAATGGAGGCATAACAAAAATGAGAGAGGCGTAGGCAACTTAAGATGAGCAGATTACTTATTCGCGGAGCCAGAATCTTCGATGCTACCGGAACGGATCCCTACGCAGGAGACGTTCTGGTGGAAGGCAACCGGATTAAGCGGGTGCTACAGTCACCTGCGCAAATCCCTGCAGAGGGTTGCGAAGTCATTAACGCAAATGGCCTGTTTTTGATGCCGGGTTTGACCGAGGGTCACGGGCATTTGTCATTTGATAATGTAACTTCGACCGGTGATCTGATCACGCCCTCTCCAGAAGAACATACGCTGCTAACAGCCAGAGTTGCAGAACGCTTGCTGGACCAGGGTTTTACCAGTGTCTGGGGTGCCTCGGAGGCAAAACTGAAATTGGGTGTGGCCGTACGCAACGCCATCAATGCCGGGCAATTAAAAGGCCCCCGTGTTCGTGCCGGTTCGCTGGAAATTTCTGTTACTGGTGGTATGGGTGACGAAAGCCGTCAACACGATCCACGTCCCGGTGGGCCTTCGCACATTGTGGATGGACCGGAAGAGATGCGAAAGGCGGTGCGCCTGGCCTGCCGTGAAGGTTGTGACAATATCAAACTCGATGTTTCCGGTGATCCTTTTTATCCCAATACACCGGCTTACACCACCCCGATGACGTTTGAAGAAATTAAGATGGCCGTGGACACGGCTCATGCGTTTGGTCGCAGGGTAAATGCCCATGTTCGTTCGATTGAAGGCGCCAAACGCTGTTTGCAGGCTGGTGTAGATGCCCTCTTCCATTGCGAGTTCACCGACGAAGAAACGCTCGACCTATTTGAAGAAGCCAAGGACCGTGTGTTTGTGGTGCCCACCGTCAGCTTGTTTCATACCCTGTTATACGAAGCAGAACCCTATATGAGTAACGACATTGCCAAGGCAATGCAAATTGACAAGTTACTGGAAGCTTCGCAGGACACCCACAACGCGCTGCGTAAACGCGGCATTCGACATACTATTGGTGGCGATTACGGTTTTGCCTGGAGCCACAACGGCACCAACGCGCGGGATATTGGATTTTTTGTGCAGTATTTTGGCTATAGTCCGACCGAAGCTTTGGTGTGTGCCACAGCGAACGGTGGCGCCATGATGACCATGGGAACGGATGAGAAACTGGGGCTGATTCAGGAAGGCTATCTGGCGGACTTACTGTTAGTGAAAGGCGATCCGATCGCTGATCCGGCTGTTGTCGTCGATGCTGAAAATCTGAAGTTGATTATGAAAGACGGCGCAATACATAAGAATATCGTCGCTGCTGAATAAGCCTATTGAATTACAAAGAATTTGGAGAGAGCACCATGAACGTAAAAATCAAAGTCAACCAGGGTGATGCACGTTGTCCCAATGCACCGAGTACCCAGGAGATCATTTCTGCCGATAGAGTGCCCGCTCCGGATTGGGTGCGTTCGGAGTCTTACCAATTCATGGGCAGCGAAGATATCTCAACGGATCGCTACACCGATCCCGCCTTTGCGAAAAAAGAACTGAACACGCTGTGGAAAAAAACCTGGCAATTCGCCTGTCGAGAAGAACATATACCGGAAGTCGGTGACTACTACGTTTACGATTTGGAGCACTTCTCTTTTATTGTGACTCGCGTGGCTGAAAACGACATCAGGGCGTACTACAACGCTTGCTTGCATCGCGGTACTAAGCTGCGTGCATCGGGCACCGAAGGCTGTGCCAGCGAATTTCGCTGCCCTTTCCATGGTTGGTCATGGAATATTGATGGCACCAACAAAAAAATCACCTGTGAATGGGACTTCCCGCATGTAAATAAAGATGAATTCAAACTACCTGAAGCAAAAGTCGAAACGCTGGGTGGTTTTGTGTTCATCAATATGGACGACAACGCGCCAACGTTGGCGGAATACATTGGCCCGGAAGCAATGGGTCATATAACGAAATGGAAGCTCGAAGATCGATATATCACCGCACACGTTTCGAAAGTGATACCGGCGAATTGGAAATTGACCATCGAAGCCTTTATGGAAGCCTATCATGTTATCGAGACGCATCCCCAGGTTGCACCGTCCAACGGTGATGCGAATTCTCAATACGATACCTATGGTGATCACGTAGACCGTTTCATTTCGACACTGGGCGTGGTAAGCCCTCATTTGGCTGGCCGTGTATCTGAACAGGACATACTGGATCAGTTCACTGTAGGCGATAGCTCCGTGCTTGCAGGGGCCGACCGCAAGTTAAAAGACGGTGAAACGGCTCGTCAGCGTATGGCGGATATGATGCGCGGTATGTTCGAGCAAGCCACCAATTCCGATCTTAGTAACGTTTCTGATTCAGAGATACTGGATTGCTTCTCATACACGTTGTTCCCGAACACGTTCCTGTTTCCGGGAATCTCCTTACCCATGGTATATCGATTCCGCCCGGTGAAAGGCGATCACCGCAAGTGTCTGTACGAGGTTTTCTTTCTGCGCCCTGTGCCGAAAGATGGCGAGCGCCCGGAGCCGGCCTGCGTCGTGCATCTGGAAGACCATCAGTCATTCACTGAAGCGGAAGGTATGGACCCCGGATTTGGAGCCATTCTGGATCAGGACACCGAGAATCTGTTGTTAGAGCAGGAAGGCATTGAAGCCAGTGCGAAAAAAGGCCTCACGTTGGGCAATTATCAGGAAATCCGGGTACGTCACTTTGAACAGGTGATAGAGAAATACGTAAACGGCTAACTCCATACTGAGTAAAACAGAATCCGAATACGAGAATAAAAGGTTGTTAATTTTGTCGGAAGAACAAGTGGTAAAAGAATTTACACGGTTTTGTGAAACCGCTGCCCTGCCCGATGGCTCCAAACGGGCGAAGAAAATTAACGGCAGTATGGTGCTGGTGGTGCACACCAAAGGCAAGCTGTATGCCGTTTCTAATGTCTGTTCTCACCAAGATAAATTTCTTCATGCTGGACGGGTGCGTAATTGCAAAATCACCTGTCCTTTGCATGGTGCTCAGTTTGATCTGGCAACGGGAAATGCAACCTGTCTTCCTGCGACCAAACCGATCCCTACCTATGAAGTGCGGGTGGTAGACGACTGGATTGAAGTGGCTGTTTAGGAAATTGGCGTTAATTGGTTTTCTTTAGCAGTAGCGCAACGCTACTGCTAAAGGGGTGAAAACCGGCGACAACTATTTGTTTGTCGCCGGTATTTTTTTGCTACGAGAAAGCCCGGCAATTACGAATTAACCGTTCCTTGCGTTTGGGTCAGAATGGGTTCCGCGACTATCAAGCCGTCTTCTAAAACAACATCCTGCTTGTGAATGGTTTTATTGGAAAGCACCATAAGTGCGGGTGCAACCAGATAAGATGCCACCAGTGCAAGCACTATACACGCCGCTGTAATAACACCAAAACTGGCCATAATGGTCATCTGTGCCGTGATATACACCATAAAGCCTAGGCTGAGTACGATGGAAGTTATAAGCATTGCCCGACCGGTCGACATCAGCGTGTGTTTAATGGCGTAAGCAGGGTCACCGGTTTTTTCATACAGCTTCCTAAACCCATGCATAAAGTGAATGTTATCGTCCACTGTCAGGCCGATGGCAATCGAGCCGATCAGCATGGTGAGCATATCCAGGCGCATTCCCAGTAACTGCATGCCAGCCAGAACTGTAGCGATTGGCAGCAATGACGGTATCATGCTTAACAGGCCCAGCTTCACATTACCGATCAATAGCACCATCATCAAGGTTATAGAGATAGCTGCCAAGCCATAACTTTCGGCGGTCGATATCAACATTTTAGCAAACGTGACCCCCATAATGGGAGCCACTCCGGTGTAGCTTATCGAGACATCATAAGGGGCCATAGCCGTGTCCAGCCGTGTTCGCAGTTGGTCCAGCAACGGTTGCATATAAACACCATCAAACCACGTAGAAGTGATGGTCAAGCGCGCAATCCGATAGTCTTTGTCCACCATGTTGTAAAGATCATCGGGCTCGTCCATTTCCACCATAAACAATTCCTGGCTGATGAGCATCGGATCATCGGGAATGGAGTAGTGCTCTTCGTTGTTGTCATGTAACGCGCGATTGGTTTCTTTGATGATATTGGTAATACCGATCGCCTTTGAAATTTTGTAGTTTTCTGTATCCCATTCCACTACTTCTTTCTGGATCTGGTCCATTGCCCTGAGGAAACCGGGATTAAGAATGCCCCTGTCCTTGCCGGTATCCAGCACCACCTCGATGCTGCTGGTTGAACCCATGCGCTCTTCGTATTTTTTAATGGCAATGGTATAGGGGTTGTCTTGAGGTAGCCAGGCCATAGGGTAATGACTGAATTTCAATTGGCTGGCAATGAACAAACTACCAGCCAGCAATACCACTCCGATTACCACGATGGGTTTTGCGTACCGAACAGAAAAATCCGCACAGCCGCCAAGGAAGCGAAGCATGACGCCGTTTTCGTCCTGCTGTACCGGGCGACGTTTGACCGGTGCCAAAGCGATAACGCAAGGTAAAATCGAGATAGATAGCGCAAATGCCACAATCGAACCCAGAGCACCATATATGCCTAGAGAAGAAACCATGGTTAGCTCGGACATGGCGAACGACAGTAAACCCGCAGCGGTGGTAATACTGGTAAACAACATTGCTAAGCCGGTATGTCCCATCGCGTTTGACAGTGCTTGTATTTTTTCCGCACCATCATCGTAATAACGATAAAAAATGGTCAGCAAGTGGATGCTGTCACCGACACAAACCGCGAGCAGAAACGCTGGTAAAATTGAGGTACTGACCTGAATAGGGGTTCCCAGTATTGCCATCATACTCATCGTAATCGTGACGCCCAGCGCCATAATCAATAAAGGCAGGAATACGCCGGATGCCCGTTTAAATATGATCATCAAAACGATACCGATAATCAGATTAGCCAACCCGGATAGGACAATGAAATCCAGTCTGGTCAGTTCCGATAATACCAGCGAAATCGGCATGCCACCGGTGAGATCGACTTCATCTGAAATAACCCCCTGGTATTGAGTAGTGATGTCGTTAAGTTTCTCGTAGGCGGTCAGCATATCGGCTTCATCAAGGTATCTACGATGTAATTCACCTCTACTGTCTTTTTCATAGGCAAATGAATTCAAACGCACTATCAATGCCACAGTGTGGGAGTCTGCAGAGATTAGAAAGTTTTGATAATTCTCATTGGTGAGGGCGTAGTCCTTTAACTTTTGTATCTCAGCTGGATCGTCCGGCAGCGTCTCGGGCAACAGATCGTCAACATACAGTGTGTCATCAGCGCCGTAGGTATGTCGGGCGTTGGCGAGAGAGTCGACGCTGTTAATGTAAGGCACCTCATCCATTAGCTGCTGATGCAAGGCGTGTAACTGTGTTGCAAATGTCTGGGTGTAAGGGTCATCCGTTTGAACCGTTATGATGAAGGTTTCATCACGTCCAAATATTTCCTTAAAGTCTATATAGGACTTCACTACACTTGAGTCTTCGGGCAGAAAGCCTTCTATGCTGCTGTCTTGCTTCAGGTGTCCGAGCTGAGATGCCATGCCGGCAATGATCAAAAGACAGCCCAGCAGCCAGCGACCGGGATGCTTGCCCAGCATTTGCCCCAGCTGCTCAAAGCTATGTTCTATTCTTAGTTTCCAACCTGTTTTTTTCGGATTCATTATGAATGTCTGCCTGCGCCCTATTAGCGCTAAAACGAAAATATTTACTCGAATAAACTGCGTAACGTCGGCTGATGCACTTTGTAAGAGGCAGTACGTGGCAGCTCGCTGACAAACTTCCATTTTACCGGAATGTGAGTAGCGGCAATATGTTCGCGCAAGTGCTGTTCCAGCTCTTCAAATGAAGGAGTGGTTGCCCCGGCCTTCAGCTCGATTGCGGCAGCGGGCACCTGACCGAGCCGATGATCGGGTATTCCAATTACTCCTGCCGCTGAAACCGCACTGTGAAGCAATAGCGCGGTTTCGATTGTTTCGGGCAATACTTTAAATCCGCCGCGCATAATGGCGCCGTCTGCCCTGCCACACAGGAATATAAATCCGTCCTCATCAACGTAGCCAATATCGGAAGTGCGAATCCAGTGTGTACCCATACGGGGCGAGACGACTTCAAGAATCCCGGTCTCGCCCGGCGGCAACTCCTCGTTGCTTTCGGCATCGATTACTCTGAAACGTGCGCCTGGATACGGTTTACCAACACTGCCAGTTTTACGGCTGCCCCATTCAGCATACATCTCCGGTGACATACCGGCGACCGGGCCTCCAAATTCGGTGGCGCCATAGGCCAGTAAAATAGGCACACCATAGCGAGCTTCAAACGCACTCTGAACACCCGGATCAAGGGGTGCTGACCCCGAGCCAATCATTTTTAAACAGGCAAAATCTTCACGCGGTAAATCAGCATCCAGTACCATCTGAACACCGGCTGGAGGTAATCCTCCCGCGGGCGGCTGATAACGCTTCAGGTGATCATGCCAGCCTTCAATATTGAAACGGTCTAGCAGTACCCCTCTTTGCCCCCGCAATAACGGTGCGATGGTTGCGTGAAGCCCAGTGATATTGCCAGTAGGAAAATACATCAGAATTGGAGGAAGCGCGCGTGGATTATCTCCTTCCGAGGAAGGCGTTCTGCGCCCTCCTACGATGTGTTTAGCAATGGTTTCGTAGTCGAATTCAAACGGCTTGGGCGCACCTGTCGTGCCGCTGGTATGAATTTCAATGAAGGGTGCTGGGTAACCAGTGGTCGGGTTTAGCGAGCGTTCCAGCCCCGGCACCTGTTTTGCGCCCCGTTGCGATAAGGCGATCCCGGCGATGCCTGCAGATTTCAGCGCTTTCGTTATTTCACTATTAAATGTTTCGTCCGCTGCAATCACGACCGAGGGGTTGATTTGCTCAATCTCCCGGGCCATTGAAGTGGAAGACTGAAATGGATAAACCAAACGAAAGGTAAACCGTTTTTCCATTAATCCCAGATAAGCCGCGATAGCGGAAGGCCTGTTTTTTGCTACCAAAACTATTTTGGTATCCGGAGCCGCACCGCATGCGGCGATCAGCTCCGTAACCATCCCAGCGATCCGTCTCAAATCTCCCCAGGTATACCATTGCTTTTCAAATTCAATGGCCTGGTCTTCGGGGTTTTGATTCAATACCGTTGCGCTGAGTTTATGGAGTCCCTCTGAGCCCATTGTCTTGCCATACCTTTTACGTAATTACTTTATTTGTAATTATCTTATTGTTTTTTCGTTGCCGGGAATAAAAAATAATTCATTCCTCTGTGTTGTTTTGTTTTATACCAGGCCCACTACAGGAATACCCGCTCCGTGAATTGCACTGCTCGCATCAGAAGCCAGAAATCCAACTACATTCGCCAAGTCTTCCGGCTTCACCCACGCACTGTAATCAGCGTCAGGCATTGCATTGCGATTATTCGGCGTATCAATAATGGAAGGCATGATGCTGTTCACATTGATTTTTTTCGCTCTCAGTTCGTCTGCCATGGTTTCGGTCAGACGGGACACCGCACTTTTTGAAGCGAGATAAGCGCCCATTTGAGCTCCACCTTTCACTGACGATGCCGCGGAGACGTTTATAATCTTACCACCACCCTGCTTAAGCATCACCGGAACAGTGGCAGCTGAAGTGTTGACGATCGAGCGGGTGTTCAGATTAAACAGAAAATCCCAGGTTTTATCTGATGTTTCATGGACTTGCTCGCCCATCATAAAACCACCGGCGATATTCGCCAGCACGTCGATTCGACCGAACCTTGATACAATTTTGCTGAATGCTTCCGCTGTGGATTCGCGCTTTGTTAAATCACAGGCCAGCAAAATCTCGTTTTCTTCATTGCTTTCAGGAAAGCTTTTATTCAGCAAATCTTCGCTATAATCAACCAAAGCCAGTTTAGCACCTTCGTTTCTGAAGTAGGCTGCAATACTTTGCCCGAGTCCACCGGCAGCACCGGTTATAACAACGATTTTATCGGAAAACATACTCATATTTTTACAATCCTTTTATATAGATACCTGAATGGATAAGCTTTATTCCTGCGGTTTCTTGCCCGCTTGTTTTAGCTTTTCCAGGTCCACTAATACCGGGAATCCACACTGGGCAACTGCGCTGCCATGCCCTATTGAATGAATATCGAATACCGATTGGATAGCGGAGTACTGACCCTGGATGTCCAGTGTCTGATTGACGGCACGTTTTGCCATCGCCAGTCCGAAGGCAGGCATTTTTGCAATCTGCTGGGCCAGCTCCATAGCCTGGGAATCGAGCTCTTCCAATGGTATGACGCGGTTCACCATTCCCAACTCACGTGCTTCTTCTGCGGTTATAGAAGACGCTGTGAATAGCATCTCTTTCGCTTTACGCGGGCCGAATTCCCATGTGTGACCATGGTATTCCACGCCCCCTATGCCCATCATGACAACCGGGTCACGAAATTTTGCATTATCGGCAGCAAGGATTAAATCGCAAGGCCAGCACAGCATCATTCCCGCAGCGATACAGGAGCCTTGCACAACCGCAATAGATGGTTTGGGTATATCGCGCCATTTGCGACTGAATCCGAGAAAATGCTTACGCTCGTGCATATATAATTTCATCATGCCGGATTCCGCTTTGTCCTTATCGAACTGCGCCTGAGCGTTCGAGTTGGACAAGTCGTGCCCGGATGAAAAATGCTTGCCGTTGGCCCGCAACACAATCACTTTAACCTGATCATCTTCAGCTGCACGGTCCCAGGCTTTGTCTAATTCCAATAACAGTTCCTTGTTTTGAGCATTTGCTTGTGCCGGGCGATTCAGGCTGATGATCGCTACCGCACCTTCAGTTGCATAATCGATCGGGGATGTCGTTGTGGTTTCATTGGTCATAACTCTGGTCCTCTCGAATTAGTCTGTTTCTAATTGTTGTATTGGTTGTTTCGCTTGGCTTACCGGGGTTGCATCCGTATTGCACCGTCCAAACGAATGGTTTCTGCATTCATGTATCGATTACGGACCATTTCCAGAACCAGGCTCGCAAATTCATCCGGGTGGCCGAGGCGACGGGGATGAGGCACCATTGCGCCCAGCGCGTCTTTCATTGCCTGAGGTGCTCTTGCCATGGCCGGGGTATCGAATATGCCGGGTTGTATCGTATTTACGCGGATTGCCTCACGGGATAAGTCACGGGCGATGGTCAGGGTCATACCCACAATACCGGCTTTCGCTGCCGAATAGGCAGCTTGCCCCATCTGTCCGTCTGTGGCAGCCGCTGATGCCGTGTTCACGATAACGCCGCGCTCCTCGTCCAGTAGATCTTCAGCCATCATGCCCGCTGCAGAACGGGTGATGCAGCGAAACGTGCCCACGGTATTCAAACGTAAAACCCACTCGAACTTGTCGGTAGGAAACATTTGAATTTCACCTGTCTTTTTATCTCTGCGCACGGTAGGGATAGCGTTACCACCGCCGGCACAACAAACTAAAATCCGCTCCTGTCCATTGACCTCACGCGCACTCGCAAATGCCTGATCGACACTTTCGTCTGACAAAACATCGCACTGACAGAAGACCGCGCCGGTCTCTTTTGCCATTTTTTCGCCGATCTCCTGATTAAGATCGAATATGGCAACTTTAACTCCCTGTGCCCTTAATGCTTTTACCGTTGCCAAGCCCAGTCCTGATGCGCCGCCCGTGACGACTGCAGATAGAGTAGAATCAAGTTTCATGGTATTAAATCCTATAGAAATTTCTTATTATCCAAGGCCGGACTTTGACTGGAAATCCAGTGCCTAATTTCCATCGGCAAACCTAATACTGTTCTGTTGCAGGTGAGAGTTTGCCCGTGCGTTGCGTCGACCTCATTATATACAACACTGTTGTTGTTTAGTATTATACCTTCAATTTCTCTTATAAAGCCAACGTCTTTGTCGTCAGGCACGTACCCGCAGAATAACTAGAAACCGGAGAATAACTTATGACTCAAGTAATGAAGGGCGTGAAAGTCCTTGAAGTAGCACAATTCACTTTTGTGCCTGCAGCCGGCGCTATTTTGGCTGATTGGGGCGCTGACGTAATTAAGATTGAACATCCGGTCCGCGGTGATACTCAGCGTGGTTTCATCAATATGGGTGGCATGAAAATAGACCCGCAACGTAACACCATGATGGAGCACGCAAACCGGGGTAAACGCAGTGTAGGCATCGACATATCCAATCCCGAAGGCGTGGAGTTGCTTTATGAAATTGCCAAGGACTGCGATGTCTTTATTACGAATTATCTGCCGTTCCAGCGCCAGAAACTGAAAATCGATCTGGAGCATATCCGTGCGGCTAACCCGAATATTATATATGCCCGCGGCAGTGCCTATGGCGACAAGGGCCCGGAACGGGACATCGGCGGATTTGATGGCACGGCATTCTGGTCACGTAGCGGTGTCGGTCACTCCATGTCACCAGAAGAGTTAGGTCAGCCATTGGCCCAGGGCATCGCTGCCTTTGGTGATTCTATCGGAGGTATGAATATCGCTGGCGGTATTTCCGCCGCTTTATTTCATCGCGCGCAGACCGGTGAAACCAGCGAAGTTGACGTTTCTTTGCTGAGTACCGCCTGGTGGGCGGCCGGGTCGGCAGTTGACCTCTTTATTGAAAAGAACGACGTCATGCGCAACCGTATGCCCCGCTCCGGTGGTAACCCGAATAACCCGTTCACCGGAAATTACGCCACATCCGACGGTGGCACTATTAATTTATGCATGATCACACCGGGTAACTTTATTAAAGACACCTTTACTCACCTGGGGATTCCGGAAGCCGCAGACGATGAACGATTTTCAACTGTTCAGGGGCTGATGAAAAACTGGAGCGATGCCAGTGACCTTATGACAGCTGCCTTTGCTGCCAAGCCCTTCGAATATTGGCGTCAGCACCTCAAAACCATGAAAGGTCAATGGGCGCCGGTTCAAAGCCTGCTGGATCTTGCAGGTGATGAGCAAGCCCTGGCCAATGATATGTTGTTTGAGGTTGAGTCGGTTGACGGCGGTGACCCGATCAAGTTGGTGCGTGGCCCCGTGCAGTTTAACCATCAGGCAGTGGAAAATACGCGAGCCCCTCAGGCTTCTGAGCATACCGAAACGTTCCTTATGGAATTGGGTGTTGAATGGGACCGCATTGAAAAGCTTAAATCCAGCGGTGCAATTGCCTGACGCCGGCCGGTATTAAGCAGCGTAAAATCAGAATTACATACAGAACCTATAAAATAGAACGAGCGCATTATGAAGCCAGGAACAAAACTAAAAAGCACAGCTTGTGATACTGAAGTCATGGTCATTAAGGGAAGCAATATCGAAGTGGATTGCGGCGGCAGCCCCATGTCGGATACTGCGCCGGAAGCAAAGGCTGAGCTGGATTCCGCTTTTGCCGAGGGTACAAAAGTGGGCAAACGTTATGTCGATGCCGATGCAACAGTAGAGCTGCTGTGTGTTAAAGCAGGTAAAGGTTCGCTCTCGATCGGTGGCACCGCGCTACAGATCAAAGACAGCAAACCTCTACCCTCTTCCGACTAAAGGTCCGCCCATGAATATTTCACTCTTTCTTCAAATGGCGGCAGAAACCGACCCCGACCGGATCGCCCTAGTCTGTAGCGGGCGGCGTTGGAGTTATGGCTCGTTATGGCAGGCCGCACAGGGTGCAGCAGCGGTCATCACCCGTAGCGGTTGCGAATTCGTGGCATTGCTGGATGA
>Ga0207904_1000147_pt1 | contig 40487 bp, 42 predicted proteins | sample MalvirmetaMSP118_FD_184232 | JGI IMG/M metagenome (GOLD analysis project Ga0207904, IMG submission 184232) | Marine viral communities from the Deep Pacific Ocean - MSP-118 (SPAdes) | ecosystem: Environmental > Aquatic > Marine > Oceanic | place: Pacific Ocean | collected 2011-05-30 | reverse complement strand
ATTGTTCAATTACCCGGGCGCGGCAAAAGGCAACACGAGAAGCCATTTACTCAAATGGAACCCTTGGTGGATGCCCTTTTTGCTGCGATGTTTTCCGCCATTGACAAGCCCTTTGCTTTCTTCGGTCACAGCATGGGCAGTAAAATTGCGTTTGAATTGGCAAAACGCCTGCAACAGAATCAATTTCCATGCCCGCGCCACTTTTTTGCTTCGGGCTGCGCTTCGCCCTGCTTATCGCGCCGAATTGCGCCGGTTCACCGCTTGCCCGATACCGCCTTCATCCAACGCCTAACTCAGCTTTCAGGCGTTCCGCAGGCCGTACTCGACAACCGGGAACTGATGCAGTTTTTATTACCAATGCTAAGGGCTGACTTTAAACTGGTGGAAACGTACGTTGGCAAAGCCGACACGAAAATCCCCTCCCGGATAACACCGCTGGGAGGGGCAAACGATGTTCTGGTGGACACAGACGAATTGCAACAGTGGACTGACCATTTTGAACAGTCGAACGCGGTTCGCGTCTTCCAGGGGGGGCATTTTTATCTACATCAATTTAGTAACGAGGTGACGCAGACGATCAACTCGACGCTGTTTCAGAATATCGAGCACAATGACACCGCGCTTATGCCGCAGGCTGTCGCAGCTTGTCCCTGATGTTCATCAATACCTCACCGTATTTATTATTACCGCGGCGATCACGGCCGCACCCCCAGAAATAGTCGTATGCGCTGTTCTCTACTAGTTTTTTATCTGCTGTGGCCAGCAGTTCATCGGCCACATTTGAATAACTCATACATTTGGTATAGACAGCGCGAGTCATATAAACAACCTTCACCTTTGCCCAATCTTTACGTGGCTTTCTTAACCACTTACGGCCAAGTTTTCGCGCTTGCTTGGGCGTTTCCGTCAAACGGATCTTCTCCTGCCAGCTTTCGTCTTCGAATTTCATGGCCTGATAGTAGTGCTCCACTGTGGGCCACTGCTTACCCTCCAGCTTAAAAGGATGGTCCGACCAGGCCCCCAGATTCTGGTTAACATCGGCACGAGAAAAATAAATTGAGTTGGTATCGGTTTCCGCAAACAGCCCGCCAGACATAATTAGCGACTGCCCCATATTTTGGCCACGGCTCTATCATTACCCAACAGCCCCACGGTCAGGCCGACAAAACTGACCAGCCCAAACACAACGGCGGGGAACAGGTAACCGACGTCTCCGCCCCGATTGATCACCAAGACCAGACTGGCGAGGCCAAAGAAAAGCGCACTAAGAAATATCAGAATTTTGCGATGGGAAGGCTGGTAGACGTACTCGTCGCTGCCTGATTCAAAGGCTTTCAGGATGGGTGAAAAGAGTTTTCTTAGCGGTTGCTTCATGATCTCAGACGGGATAATGGGATTGCCATTCAGTTTACCCGCCTGGATGTCCGCTTACCAGCCGCGGCTTATTTGGTCCATTTTTGGCGCAAGTGGTCGGGGCCTATGTCATGCACTGTGTAGCCCTCGGGATGAGTCTGGTTCTGAATCAGCGTACTTAGTTGCGGGTATTTGTGTTTCGGCAGAACGCGCAGCAACCGGGCACGCATCCGCAACATCCTCTCCACCCTGCGACGGGTGCCCGCACCGGGGACGGGGTAGTTCATCGCCGTTAACAAATACATTCATCCTGGAGAGGTGATCCGCTTAGGTTGGCCCTGTGCGCTCAATCAAGTAAGCAGCCTCAGCCGTGCATACGATTCCAGGCGTCCAGCGCAGCCACCTTGTATGCTTCCGCGAAGGTCGGATAATTGAATACTGCACCGACCAGATAGTCCAGCCCTCCGCCCAGAGCAATCACCGCTTGCCCGATATGAACCAACTCTGTTGCCGCATCCCCGACGATATGAACACCCAGCAAGCGTTCATCTTCGAGACTGAAAAGCAACTTAAGCAAGCCGTCTGCGCCGCCCTGAATCTGACCTCTGGCAATTTCATTCAGGCGTGCCATACCACATTCGTAGCGCACGCCTTCGTTACGCAATTGTTGCTCCGTCTTACCCACCATACTGATCTGGGGAACGGAATATATGCCGTAGGGATAAAGTTCATGGTGATTATCAAGGGGACGGCCAAAGGCATGACAGGCCGCTCTGCGCCCCTGCTCAGCCGATGTTGACGCCAATGCCGGAAAGCCGATCAGATCGCCCACTGCATAGATATGGGGTATTTCTGTGCGGAAATGCGGATCCACACGCAAACGACCTTTTTCGTCAGCGGACAGGTTAACATTCTCTAGCCCCAGCTTATCCGTGTTCCCGATTCGCCCGGCGGTCACCATCACCCCCTCACTGACAATGCGTCTTCCGCTGTTCAACAGGATTTCCACTTTGCCATCAATATTCTGCAGGGTTTCTATTCTGTCACCCAGTCGCAGGCTGATACCGTGATGAATCAGCTCATGCTTGAAGTGATCAATAATATCTTCATCCAGAAAATCCAAAATAGCGTTACGACCGTCCACCAGGGTTACCTTGATATTCAAAGCACTGAAGATCGTCGCATATTCAACTCCAATCACACCGGCCCCGACCACCGTCAACGTGCGAGGCAAATGCTTTAATTTCAAGATGCCATCACTATCAAAAATAGTGCGATCATCAAAGGCAAATTCTTCCGGCCGGCTCGGCACCGTACCCGTTGCCAAAATGATATAGTCCGCGCTGTAACAGGCGCTTGCGCCCGAGGCTTCGTCTACCCTGATTGTGTGGTCATCAACAAATGCTGCGTGGCCGGAGATCAGGTGAACCCTATTTCGTTCGAGCTGGTGGCGGATGATTTCAATTTGTTGATTGACTGTCAAATTCAGCCGGTGCATCAGGTCTTCCAGGGTAATATCCTGTTTCACCCGATAACTTTGTCCATACAGGGCTTTCTGTCGCCACCCACTCATAAACAGGACTGTTTCACGCAGTGTCTTACTGGGAATGGTGCCGGTGTGGGCCGTTACCCCTCCCAATACAGTCTGTCGTTCAACCAAGGCAACGTTCTTGCCAATTTTTGCAGCCTGAATAGCGGCCCGCTGACCGCCCGGCCCACTGCCGATGACAATAAGATCAAAATGCAGCATACCCCCCCCTAACACAGCTATAAACGTTGGTAGAGCGCCGTTATTAGATTGTTGGAAAACCTCTGTTCTATCACGCTTTTATGACAGTATGATTCAGCGCAGCGGCCACCGCTTACCCATCACTTGCCCTTATTGGCCGCCAGATTTATCCCCCCCAAATTCGACTGTCATCGTTACGACATGTTGGCGCAATAAACTTGGTCGTTCACGGATGATAATTTGCGCGTTTTCAGTTAGGCCCCATTTCATAAGACCATGTTCCGCTTTCGATTTTCATAGACCATATGAAGGAGTTCTCTGTGAGTAAGATAAAAACAACCGCTTCAATTCTTTGTGCCCTGTGGCTTGGATTACTGGGCAATCAGGCCTCTGCCGAAGTACGTATGCAAGGGTCCGGCGCCAGCTTTCCCTTTCCTATTTATTCAAAATGGTTTCGCGACTTCAGCAAAGCCAACGACAACGTCCGGGTTGACTACCAATCCAAAGGCAGTGGCGCCGGCATCCAGGATTTCACTAACCAGGTCGTCGATTTTGCTGGCAGTGATGCCGCTATGAACGATGAAGAGATCGGTCAGACGAAAAAAGGGGTAGTGTTACTGCCGATCACTGCTGGTGAAATCGTGCTGACTTACAACCTTCCCGGGGTAAAAGAGTTAAAACTTCCCCGCGATGTATACCCGCTAATTTTTACCGGAGAAGTTACTCAGTGGAACGACCCGCGTATCGCGAACGCAAATCCGGGCACCAAACTTCCCGACAAGAAAATCACGGTGGTGGTACGCTCCGACTCGTCCGGCACCACCTATGTGTTCACCGGCCATCTGGCCACCATCAATTCAGCCTTTAAAGACAAAGTGGGTCAGGGAAAATCGCCGCAATGGCCCGGCAAAACCCACTTTGTTAAGTCCCCTAAAAACGATGGTATTACTGCTACCGTGAAACAAACACCTGGAGCCATAGGTTATATCGAATACGGCTATGCGAAACTGACCGGCGCACCCAGTGCTCTACTGGAAAATAAATCCGGCAAATTCGTACAACCCAGTGACCAGTCCGGTTCCGCCGCGCTGGCCAGCGCAGAGTTTCCTGATGGCACACTACCAGGTAGCGATGATGTTCCCGATCTGCGGGCCTGGGTATTCGATCCCAAGGGCGCTGATGCCTACCCCATTGCATCATTCACTTGGCTGATGTTCCCTAAGGATATGCCGGACGACAAAGCAAAAGCAGCCCGTGATCTGGTTGAATACTGCCTCACGGAAGGACAGGAAAGTGCCAGCTCACTCGGTTATGTGCCCCTGCCCGATAACGTACGTGAAACAGTTCGCAAAGCGGCACAACTGATTCAATAACCCCAATACACTAGCGGACGGCAGTGATGCGTCCGTTAGTGTCAAACACGAGTTGTATTATGGCTGAAAATCCTTTTAATCCTGGCGCAACTTCCGGTCCCATTTGTAATCCGCCTTCGCGCAGGGAATACACTACCGACTCCGTTTTCAGAGCCGTTTGTTACAGCGCGGCACTGGTCATTATTGTGCTGCTGATCTACATCGTGCTGGAAATCGGACTTGAGGCGATACCGGCTTTTAAGGAATTCGGTTTCGGATTCATTACCGGCACAACCTGGGATGCTGTCGCCAATCAATTCGGCGTACTACCCGAAATCTGGGGCACCCTGTACAGCTCACTGCTGGCATTGATCATCGGTGGAGTGCTGGGAGTAGCCATCGCAGTATTCCTCACACAGGATTTTATTCCACCTAAGCTGGCGGTTGTATTTCGCACCATCGTTGAACTGCTGGCAGCGATCCCGTCAGTGGTTTACGGACTGTGGGGCATCTATGTACTGATCCCCATGCTACGTCCCATGTCAGTTTGGCTGAATGAACACCTCGGGTTTATCCCGTTATTCAGCACCGAACTAAACGGGCCCGGTTTGGCGCCAGCCGCATTGGTGCTGGCAATCATGATTTTACCGACTGTCGCGGCCATTTCTGTGGATGCATTGCGGCGTATCCCTTACAAACTTAAAGAAGCTGTTTACGGCATGGGAACCACCCGCTGGGAGGCCATCCTCAAGGTGGTTTTACCAACTGCGTCTTCCGGCATATTAGCGGCTTTGGTATTGGCTTTCGGGCGCGCATTGGGTGAAACCATGGCGTTGGCCATGCTGATCGGAAACAGTAACCAGATCAATTTATCGTTATTCGCGCCAGCCAACACACTCGCATCGCTGCTGGCATCCTCGTTTCCAGAAGCCGGTGCAATCGAAATACAGGCCCTGATGTACGCCGCCATGGTTCTGTTGGCGATTACTTTTCTTGTCAACGTAGCGGGCTATCAAATTCAGCAAATGACAATGCGTAAATTCGAGGGCAAGCCATGATCGGTGAAAGCGTTAACAGTCAACCACAACTGAGCCGGGAATGGTTCGAACGGCGGGCTTTGTTTAATTCAGTGATGACCGGGCTGGTATGGTTTGCGGCTCTGCTCGGCAGCGTACCCCTTCTATCCGTCATTTTTATGCTGGTTATGGAAGGGGGATCCCGGCTGGGCTGGGAAAGCTTTACCGCACTGCCTCCGGCGGGATTCGACCAGGGCGGCGGCTTCGGGAATGCCATCGTCGGTACACTGGTGATGGTTGCAATCGCCAGCGCCATCAGTATCCCCCTCGGAGTCTTGGCCGCTATCTTCCTGGGCGTGTTATTTCCCCACAGCACAACCGCCAAAGTGGCACGATTTGTTGCTAAAACACTAACCGGTTTCCCGTCGATTCTGGCCGGCGTTTTCACCTATGCAGTGCTCGTCGTTGCCACCGGCTATACGGCGCTGGCCGGTGGTATCGCCTTATCGGTGTTGATGCTGCCTACCGTAGTGCTGGCCGCCGAGGAAGCGTTGCGGCAAGTGCCACAGAAAATGTCCGATGCCGCCTACGGTATGGGCTGCACCCGAACTCAGGTTATTCTTAAGATCGTATTGCCAACAGCACTGCCCGGCGTTATGACCGGAGTGTTATTGGCGGTAGCAGGCGCTGCAGGTGAATCAGCTCCTTTATTATTCACCGCGCTGTTTTCCAATTATTACATTTCAGATTTAATGGAACCCACCGCATCCCTATCCATCTTAATTTATAACTTTTCTGCCATGCCCTTCGAAAATCAGATTGAGCTGGCCTGGACTGCATCCCTTACCCTGGTGCTCATTGTTTTAGTGTTCAACATCCTGGCGCGCATGATCGGGCAACCCAAGATTTAACGACAAGAGGTTCAATATGGTAACTGCAACTGCACATTCGATAACGAAACCCATCGGGGTTGAAGCGAACAGCAGCGATAATGTAATCGACTGCCATCTGGAAGAAATTCATTACGGCGACTTTCTTGCCGTGCGCAACAGCCAGGTGCCCATCAAAAAAGGCGGCATCACCGGTTTTATCGGCCCGTCTGGATGCGGTAAAAGTACCGTGTTACGTAGCCTCAACCGCATGAATGATTTGATACCCAGCTTTCGGCTGAAGGGCACAGTCACTTATCATGGCAGTGACATTTACGCCAAGGGTGTCGATCCGGTTTTAGTTCGGCGCTACATCGGCATGGTGTTCCAACAACCCAACCCTTTTTCCATGAGCATTTTTGACAACGTGGCATTCGGCTTACGCCTGAATCGCTATAAAGGCGATATCGCTGAGCGGGTTCAGCTCGCCCTGGAACGATCAGCACTCTGGACCGAAGTAAAGGATAAACTACAGAGCAGCGGACTGTCGTTATCCGGTGGCCAGCAACAGCGGCTCTGTATTGCGCGGGCTATTGCAACAGAGCCCGATGTTTTGTTGATGGATGAACCCTGTTCCGCGCTCGACCCGATTGCAACCCGGCAAATTGAAGAATTAATGCTGGAACTCAAGAAAAACTATACCGTAGCCCTGGTCACCCACAACATGCAACAAGCAACTCGGGTTGCCGATTACACCGCTTTTTTTGGCGTCGACATTTCCCAATCGGGGCGCACCGGGCATCTGGTGGAAATGGGCTTGACCGAACAAATTTTTAACGATCCGAAGCAGGAATTGACCAAACAATATGTCGCCGGCGAATTCAGCTAAAAAAAAGCTACACGCAACGCGCCTGGATCTGCAAGCGATAGAAAACTCGCTGATCGCTGTTCAGACCAATTTCGATGCGATCAATAAAACACTGTGCGAGCCACGTACCCCGTTAACCGACGAAGTACTGGGCAACATGATGGCGGCCTATCGTTTTATTGACACAGCATTGGCAGAGGACCTGGCACTACTGGAATTAGGTCAATCCACCAGTCTGCTCGAACTCAACAGACTGGTTCTGTTCGGAGACAAACCCGAGAACCAACAACAACAATCCGATCAGATCAAAGCCACCCAAGAACATTTCTATCAGCTCTCCGATTACGGCGGTGTGGGTGAACTGATCGAATGGCTCCGGCTGCATGATCATAAAAACATCTGGTGGACTGCGGCGGGACTGTATATCCACATCATCAGCCAGCCGCAGTTATTTATAGAAGGGAATCACCGCACCGGCGCGATACTCATGAGCTATTTACTCTGTAAAAACGGCAAACCGCCCTTTGTTTTATCCGTGGACAATGCTCGAGCCCATTTCGACCCTTCAAGCTTGGCAAAAGGCATGCACAAACACGGTGTTCGTTCATTGCTTATGATACCAAAGCTAAAAAAGCGGTTGGCACGCAACCTAAAACAAAGTGCTGTGCCGGATTATTTATTGAGTAGCGCCGAGTAAATATCGATACCGACTCAGCGCAGTATTTCATTACTGTGCTGAGGTGCTCTCCAAAGCAGCGATGTCTTGTAATATACCACTCCAAAGATTGATGCGAGCCTGGATTGCATTTTGAGCTGCGCAATTCGCCAGCCGAATTTTATCGGGCTCACCACGAGTGACTTGCTGCAACAGTTTCTGGGCAGCAGGCCCATGCTCATCGCCATCCAACTCAATGTGCCTGTCCAAATACCATCTCAGTTTATTCACCGATAGGTCGGACACATCCCACCGATTGATTAATGCATTAAACATGTCCGGAATGGGGTCTTCTCTTCCATACAAAAAATAACTCGCTACTTCTACGATCGACCCTCCCATAGAAATATTCAGGGTCTCAGTAACGAACCGGGCGATATGCTCTGGCACGTTCGCTAGATTTAAGGCCTCCTCAACTTCTTTTCCATTTTTCAGAAGAAAAAGGAAATTATCAAAAACTGCAGTGGACGCCCCCACTTCTTTCATTGCATCAAGATACATTTCCAAATGGCTTTGCGCTTGCCCTTCTTGGCTCAGGTCACTTTCTTCGTTCAGGATAATCTCATTAACAAATCTCGCGGAGCTTGCATCCTCGGGTGGAAACCAGGGTAGCTGGGTGCAAGTCAATGCAATCTGCAGACTTTTTGCCAAACTCATAAAATCCCATACGGCAAAAACGTGCGCTTCCATAAACACTTGCAACGCACGGACATTTACCACCGCGCCATATAAATCATGACTAAGTAACTTTTCCTTCAAGCACTCCAGATCCCCATTGGAAGCTGTAAAAATAATATCGCTTTCACAGCGGGGTTTGGAGAATAGATTGTTCCCTGTTATCGCGTTCATATGATGCCTTAAACCTGTTCTGGATTGAATTAAATTAGCGGCAACTCGCTCATTAAAAAGTCGCATTACCGTTCCGATCGCAGAAAATAGTATATCGGCAGTAGCGCAGATTCCGAAGCACACTCTGCACGAATTAATCATGACTGCCCGTTACACCGAACCACCGTTTTCTACAAATCGTTTATTACTATAAATGCCGCGGGATTTTCGTTCCAGCATTAAATAAATAGCTTTAACGGCGCTGTCGAAATAATTTACACACCACATGATTTTCAGCACCAAATGAGGAAACCGGACACAGCAGACCTTTAATATTGACGCACATCAATCCGCTCAATAATATAAATCGCCTTTGCTGGACGCCGCGTTACTTTTACCCTTAGCCATTGCCACGGGGTGTGGCGGAGATGGCCTACCCAATCACGTCGGCTCTATAACCTTGAATACAATTCCGGATTCAAACCTCACATGACCTTGGCGCACGATCGACTGTATGTCACCGACGCTCACGGCCTGAATATATTAAGCTTGGCAGATCCGGCATATCCGACACTTGCCCCCCCCTACTGCAAGGCAACCTATGGTCATGGGCCTGACGCCCCTAGCAGCCCCCCCAACAGCTTTGACACTGCAAGACAACTATATCTATATCGGCTCATATGGGGGCGTTCTGGATATCTACCGCCGCTAAGCTTGCCGTCCTGATAACCTCTTGAGAAAATAAAAAGCCCTGTCCGCCAAAGCGCGGTCAGGGCTTTTTATTACGATCAATTCATACACAAAACATATGGGAAAAACGCCTATCAGATTAAACGATTTAGGGATAGGGTTTAGTGAAAACAAGCAAAAGTGACCGAAGATAATCTAAAAACGGGCCGGAGAAGAGCGTTTTTTTATCCCAAACACCAAAAAGAGTCGAATTTCATCAATTTTCATTCGAATAGATTGTCGATCTCCGGTATATTGCCCCCAATTTTCCTGCCCATAAATTAGAGACGCAAGATGACTGATTTATCACATTACAGAAATATAGGTATCTTCGCTCACGTTGATGCCGGTAAAACCACCACAACAGAGCGTATTTTGAAACTGACCGGTAAGATCCATAAGACCGGTGAGGTGCACGACGGTGCCGCAACCACTGACTTTATGGAGCAGGAACAGGAACGCGGTATCACCATCCAGTCAGCAGCGACCACCTGCTTTTGGAAAGATCACCGCTTTAATATTATCGACACCCCCGGACACGTTGACTTCACTATCGAAGTATACCGATCGCTGAAAGTCCTTGACGGCGGCGTCGGCGTTTTCTGTGGTTCTGGTGGCGTAGAACCCCAATCCGAAACCAACTGGCGTTACGCCAACGAATCCGAAGTTGCCCGCATCATCTTCGTCAACAAGCTCGATCGCATGGGTGCAGACTTCCTCAAAGTGGTCAAGCAGGTTGAAGATGTGCTAGGCGCCCACCCGCTGGTTATGACCCTGCCAATTGGTCGTGAAGACGAGTTCTGCGGCGTTGTTGACGTTCTGACCCAGAAAGCCATTATTTGGGATGACTCCGGCTTACCGGAAAACTTTGAAGTCAAAGACATTCCTGAAGACATGCTCGACCTGGTTGCCGAATACCGCGAGAAAATGGTTGAAACAGCCGTTGAGCAGGATGACGAGCTGATGGAAGCCTATCTGGATGGCAACGAGCCCTCCATAGAGGACATCAAGCGCTGCATTCGTAAGGGCACCATTAATCTGGACTTCTTCCCCACCTTCTGTGGTTCTGCATTCAAGAACAAAGGTATCCAACTGGTACTGGACGGGGTTGTGGATTACTTGCCTAGCCCGACCGAAGTGGTCCCTCAGCCGCTGACAGATGAAGAAGGCAACGAAACCGGTGAAGTCGCCACCGTTGACCCGAAAGAGCCACTCCGCGCCTTGGCATTCAAAATCATGGATGACCGCTTCGGAGCCCTCACCTTCGTGCGCATTTATTCCGGTAAGATCGAAAAAGGCGACACCATCCTGAATTCATTCACCGGCAAAACCGAGCGAGTCGGCCGCATGGTGGAAATGCACGCCAATGACCGCAACGAAATCAGTACGGCACAAGCCGGTGATATCATTGCCATCGTTGGTATGAAAAACGTGCAAACCGGTCACACGCTGTGTGATCCCAAGCACCCCTGCACACTGGAAGCCATGGTATTCCCGGATCCCGTTATCTCCATCGCCGTTGCACCAAAAGACAAAGGCGGCTCCGAGAAAATGGGTATTGCCATCGGCAAGATGGTAGCGGAAGACCCTTCATTCCAGGTCGAGACCGATCAGGAAACCGGTGAAACCATCCTTAAAGGCATGGGCGAGCTGCACCTGGACGTTAAAGTGGACATCCTCAAGCGTACCTACGGCGTTGAGCTTGTAGTAGGAAAGCCGCAGGTTGCCTACCGCGAAACCATTACACAGGCGATCGAAGATACTTACACCCACAAGAAGCAATCCGGTGGTTCCGGCCAGTTCGGGCGTATCGATTACCGCATCAAACCAGGCGAGGCCAACACCGGCCTGACTTTCAGCTCGACTGTCGTGGGTGGTAGCGTTCCCAAGGAATTCTTCCCTGCCATCGAAAAAGGCTTCAAGGTCATGATGCTGGAAGGTCCATTGGCTGGCTTCCCCATGCTGGATGTTGAAATCGAGCTCTACGACGGTAGCTATCACGCCGTTGACTCCTCGGCTATTGCGTTCGAGCTGGCGGCCAAAGGCGCTTATCGTCAATCCATGCCGAAAGCAGGCCCGCAATTGCTTGAGCCCATCATGAAAGTGGATGTGTTCACTCCGGATGACAACGTGGGCGATGTTATCGGTGACCTTAACCGCCGCCGCGGCATGATCAAAGATCAGAACGCCGGTACTATGGGTGTGCGTATAAAAGCAGATGTGCCCCTGGCGGAAATGTTCGGTTATATCGGACAGCTGCGCACCATGACTTCCGGTCGTGGCCAGTTCTCCATGGAGTTCTCGCACTACTCTGCGTGCCCGCAAAACGTATCTGAAGAAGTCATTGCGGCAACAAAAGAGAAAAAAGCAGCCAAATAACGATCCTGAGCTGCTGATAAAAAAGCCCTGCATTAGCGGGGCTTTTTTATGTTTGGCGCTATCCCATACTCAGGCTCAGTTCCTCCCCGTCCTGTCTTCAATCGTGCAAAAAGTCTATGATAGTGCTCCTTAAAAGCAGTGCGGGGTGATACAGCAATGGGGAAATTCGGTTTTATCGGTTTGGGCAGCCAGGGCGCCCCAATGGCGCAGCGCATGATCGACGCCGGTCTGGACGTTGTACTCTGGGCACGGCGCCCTGAAACCCTGCAACCCTTCGCCGGCACCACAGCCACCTACGCAGACAGCATCGCCTCACTTGCCAAGCAGGTGACCTATTGTGCCATTTGCGTCGTGGATGACCTTGGTGTACAGCAGGTATGCGAACAACTTATTCCCGCTATGCCTGGTGGTGGCTATCTGGTCGTCCATTCAACAGTGCACCCGCAGTTGTGCCAAAAGTTGTCCCGACAAGCGCACGGGTATGGGCTTAGCCTGATTGATGCACCGGTCAGCGGCGGCGGACAGGGCGCCGCTGACGGAACCCTAACGGTCATGGTGGGTGGCAGTGAGGACGCCATAAAAAACGTCCGGCCTGTTTTTAACACCTTTGCCAGCCATATTGCCCACTTGGGCGACGTCGGCAGTGGACAGCGAGCCAAGCTGGTCAACAATAACTTAATGGCGGCAAATCTGGCACTGGCTCACCATGCATTAGCGCTGGCAGAAACGCTCGGCATTCAGCGCGAAGAATTTATAAAGCTGGTCAGCGTCAGCAGCGGGCGCAGCTTGGCTTTCGAGGTGTGCTCCAGAATAAACGATCCAACGGACTTTCGGCATGGAGCAGCCCTGTTGAAAAAAGACCTGGGGCTACTGGCTGACTCCGTTCACAACAGCGATCATTTTCAAGCCATCCGAGACGTCGCCACCCCCTTCCTGGACAGCGCGCTGGCAGAATAAAGAACCGTTGATAAACAAATTATAAGTCGTGACTATGAATTTTGACCTTGAGCAATTATTACAACACCTGATCGTAAAACCCATCGGTGCAGGCCTTTACCGTGGACACAACCTGCCCGGAGAACGGAAAGCCGTTTTTGGCGGGCAGGTCGTGGCACAGGCGTTAAGTGCCGCTATTCAGACGGTTGATAGCGATCGTCAACCTCACTCTTTACACTGCCACTTTTTACGACCGGGAAACATGGCGGTGCCAATTGATTTCACAGTGGTTGTGATACGCGATGGCGGCAGCTTTTCGTTGCGACAGGTAACGGCATTACAAAATGATAAAATTATTTTCCTGGCTACCATTTCATTTCAGAAACCCGAAAAGGGTTTGCGTCATCAGCAAACCGCACCCACCATGACACCACGGGAAGAAATGATCAGTGAAATAGCATTCTGGAAACAGGTTCAACTGGAGCGTCCGGAGTTAACGTATCTGAGACCCGCTAATTTCACTGCGCTGGATATTCTCAGTCGTTTCCGTCCCGGCGTTAATGCGCCAGAAGCCCTGAAAGATCCACAGCAAAGTTTTTGGTTCCGGGCTAATGGCAATATCAGCGAGCAATCCCATCATTTCCTGATCGTCGCCTTCCAATCCGACTTATTGTTTCTGAACACAGCGTTTCACGCCCACCCACACACGTTAATCGATCCTCAAGTGCAAGCCGCCAGTCTTGATCATTGCTTATGGTTCTATTCAGAAATGGATGCCAGCGAATGGCTTTATTATGATATGCACAGTCCGGTAAGCGACGGTGGCCGCGGCCTAAACCACGGTTATTTCTATACCGAATCTGGCAGACTGGTTGCGGCTACTGCGCAGGAAGGATTGATGCGGGTAAAAAAATAAAGGGAATAACAAGAAGCACTATCTAAGCGCTTCTTCCTCTTGAACCAAGGGACGGCTTTCCCGTGTCCCCCTCATCTTAAAGCCTTCCGGATCTTTATAACCATCACCGTGAACCAATATGACATGGTCGTCATGCACTTCCAGCAGCACGCCAACAAACGGCATTTCTGCAAGACTGCCGGTCACGCGATAGCTAACCATATCGCCGGGTTTAAAGGTTTTTTCATCAAAATTAAACTCGAAGGGGCAAAGCTCTTCCCCGGGCTTTATCATTTCTTTCATCTAAGTCTGTCTTTCAATGCAAGGTACAACGCGGATGGGTAAGCATCAATATAGATAAGAATGGATATAAAATAAATGCAATTCTATCAATTTATGGTTTTTCAACATTTTGAACACGCTGTGCCCGCGCGAACAGCCATCAATCCACTTAATTTTTTTCGGATTGAATAGTCTGCAAATACTGTTCAATCGCAAACACATGATCGTCTTTTTCATCCAGTTCCCGCAATGCATCTGCGAGCTGCAAAAGATAATCCGCGTTCTTACCACTGGGTCCTTCTGAATTGGCAATATGAACCGCGATTTCCTGTTCGGACGCTGGTCCCAGATAAGCGCTGTTCTCCGCTGATGCAATATACATAACGCCATTCACGCAGGAATCATCACGAAACAGAATCTCGGTCGCCAGCCTTAAGTAACCATTTTTTTCGCGATGATCCAGGTGGAGAAATTCTTCTGGGGTGATGAGATACGCCATGCCCTCGCAGACCCGTCCCGGATCTTCAATTAATGTCACCACCCGCCCCGGTTTCTCTGGGGTGCCCCGATGATCGTGCGAGCCTTGCCAAAAGCGTCTGGACCAATTCATTATGCGCGCCGGTTGGCGCTGAAGATAAGGAAAGTCGGCTTTGTAAATCAATGAGCCGTAACCAAATAACCACAGGGTCTTCTGCTCAGCAAATTGCGTCATCATCTGATTCGTTTCGATCGTATTTGCCGGCATGGTTTATTCTGTTTTATTCCCAAGTTGCTTTAACGCCTGTCGGGTCATGCGCTCACTGTAACCGTGCATTTTCCAATGGCCCGGACTCCAGCCTTTCAGGAACCGGTGAAAGTCAGCCCAGGCAAACCGGTAGAGCGAGCGCCACGATTGCGCCACGGCATCAGCATCCACAAGTACCTTACGTTCGGACAACGCAATTTTGAGTTGCTCAAAATAGTAATCCAACAGTGGCGTTTCGTAAATCTCACAAGCGGTTTCATCCAGACAACTACCAATAAAATACGCAACATCCTTTATACCGCAACCTCCCCCCACATATTGGAAATCCACCGCCGAGACTCGCTGACCATTGCCTGAAAAGCAGAAATTAGCCAGCTTGGCATCACCATGAACAAAAGTTTGATAAGGGCAATCCTGGAGCTTCTGATCAATTCCGGAAGCCGATGCTTTCAACGCCCCATCACTCAGTGCCTTTAATTCATCAGGCCGCGTTGCTAAATGCCATTAGGTGCCCACTTGCCATAGCGAATCAGGTGATCGCCCCATAAACGTTGCATGGAAATGAGCCAGCCAATTCAGACAGGTGCGGATCTCTTCTTGGGACACCCGCTCTTTACACAAGGAAAACCCACTGGCACTCAGATCTTCCATGATTATCAGAAATTCAGTGTCGTTCGACTCCAACGCCAAGCAGCGAGGTACGCGGCAGCGCTGATCACAAAGCTCGCTGTAATTTTGATACCACGCACTCTCCACTTCATATGATCTGATTTTGCGTTGATGCGATAGGCGCGTATTCCAGCCTCGCGGGTGCTGGCTACGATCAGGAAGTTTTACATGTTTAACAACGATCCGGTCGAAATCCGCTCCCACCAACCCACAGCGAAAAAGGGTTCCGTATCCGCTCCACAGGGATTGAATTTCTTCAATCCCGAATAGCGAATCAGCGCCGGTCGCTGCCAGTATTAACTGCTGCAAAGAATCATTCATGCGCTGATCATGCCGATATTTTAAATTCATTAAAGGCGGATTCTAACGCATAGCGCCCAGACTGAACACAACCGGCCAGGTTTTCCCACCCGCAAAAAAAAACTGCAAACTTGTCATCTAAGGCACGTTTGCCGAGACGATCAAAGCCTTTAGGTAAAAACGCGTAAACCCGCTAGCTTCGTTCTTCCAGTGTATCGATCAACATACTCAAAAGTTTACGTGCCGGTACCTGGCTCCATTTTTGCGCATGCATAAAGCCCACCACCTTGGGGCCGGACTTATAATAGTACCTCACCATCCAACGACCGCCCACAGAATGCCGCAAGTGCTCATCGCGAAACGCACGCACGATATCCAGCTTTGTTTCCAGCGACGAGTCACGGGCCAACATCATCATCGGACACAAATCGCTGATCGGTGGTACATACATCGGTTGTATCATCGCGCAATCCAACAAACTCAGACCACTTGCCGTCGCCCATTGCTGCAAGGTTTTGCTTTCGATCTGCTCGATACGGGCGTGTTCAAAGTCGTCATTAATCTGTTCTGCCCATTTCGGGTCTGCGGTTTGCCGCACCAACTCCCCTACCGCGCAATGTACACCGCGGTGATCAATAAATCGCGGCGTACGCAAAGGTGTCGATGACTGATTATGGACTGGAAATTCACCCTGCCGTACGTAGTTACGCAGCACCGAAATCACCTGAATCCGGTTGCTGCGCTGACTGCTATTGAGGTGTTTGGGTATCGCTTGTGACAGATAATCACAAACAAAAAACAGGTGGTGTTGAATTCTACTGCGTTCGTCGATTTCGCGACCGATCAATCCCCGCCTCACGGCACTTAAATCTCCGATCACCGGGTTTATTGGATTCACTGTAGAAAACATAGGTAGCTCCCTCTATATAAGCGCCTTTAATTTTTGATAACAATATAAGCCGGCATCCATGAAAACTTACTGGCCACACCACCTGATTATAAAAGAACCAATTCAGCGATAGGGAGGGAGGAAACGGGCTTTTCAGTTCTTTTTTGTAACCCCCTGCCCGATTTACTATTTTTTATCTGCAACAAAGTCAGCTAGGGAAAGCGATGCCAAGCTACTGAAGAGCAAGATATTTCAATAGGTGGTATTCTGATGAGTACATTCTTAAGCGTCGCGGGTAGCGCCTGAATATGAAAACAAGCATTCGCCGGCTCCACTTTCTCGCAGTGTCTGCCTTATATTTTCTACTTCTATTCTGTCCTCCCAAAATTTATGCGGATGACGATCTGGCCTACCAGCTCGACTACAACCTCGAGTTCCTTCCCGCTAGCGGCCAAGCAGCCGTCACGATCACCATTGATAAAGGTCAACTGATCCACAACGTGCGTTTTAAAAATCTGCCCGACCGGTATTCGGATATTGAGGCTGACGGAAAGCTGTCAGTGTCGAAATCCGAGGTACGTTGGCAACCAGCCGATTCGAAGTCCCGCTTATCTCTGAAAGTAAAAATAGCCCACGAACGTGATCCCGGTGAATTCGATGCCATGATCACCAAAAACTGGGCGATCTTTCGTGGTGATGATATTTTCCCGGCCGCCAAAACGGAATTTGTTAACGGCGCGTACTCCCTCGCCACACTGAACGTGACGTTGCCATCCGGTTGGACCAGTATCGAAACCGGCTGGCCGCGAAAAAAAGGCAACACCTTCCGTATTCACAACCCGGATCGCAAATTTGATCGCCCTACCGGGTGGATGATTGCAGGCGCACTCGGAACGCGACGAGCTAAAGTCCGCAAAACCTCCATCGCTATCAGCGCGCCCAGGGACATCGATATGCGCCGCATGGATGCGCTGACATTTTTTAATTTTGTTTGGTCTGAGCTTAAAAATGCGTTTAAGGAAACACCTGAAAAATTGCTGGTGGTGGGTATGGATGACCCCATGTGGCGAGGTGGACTTTCCGGTTCAAATTCACTTTTCCTGCACTCAGACCGGCCCATAGTCAGTGAGAACGGCACCAGTCCTTTACTGCATGAACTCACCCATATGGTTACACGTATAAGCGGCACCAAAACGGACGCTGGCAATGATGACTGGATAGCGGAAGGACTCGCCGAATTTTATTCTTTCGAGCTTATATACCGCGCCGGAGGCATGACCGACAAGCGTCGGCAGACGATTATATCCAAGCTAGACAAATGGGGAGAGAATATTAAATGCCTGCGCCAGAAAAACGCCTCGGGCGCTACCACCGCCCGGGCGGTGGTATTGCTGGACGAACTGGATAAAGAAATCCGGCGTCGCAGTAAAGATAAATATTCTATCGACCATGTTACTCGCGAGCTGATGACCAAGCGCAAAGTATCTCTGGGCGACCTGGAAGAATCAGTGGAGGGATTAATCGGCTCCAAATCCAAAACCCTGCGTTCCTCTCTACTCCAATAAGCATAAGCGCTACGGAATGTCAGCGGCCTGCGCTCCGGCAATGGCTTCTTTATGATCCGCAGGCAAAAGAAACCCGGCCTCCAGCGCCGCGTCTGCAGCTTGCGTGAATTTGGATACATAGTCTTGATGGGTGGGATAAAGTGCGTTCAGCTTAGCTTGATCGAAGGGAACTGTATTGCCTAGAAAAGGGCATGCAAAGGCATTCACAAACCAATTCCCGCTACCGATTACACCGTAATTGGCATAATTATGAGTTGCGATAGCGGCCTCCAGGTCGGGCAGTCGAATACCACCCAGGGCGTTACCGTTTGCGTCACGGGAAACTTTCAGGTTTTTGTACTCAATACGCGTTGAGTGCGCCGGAGCCTGCCCGTCGGAGGCCCATTTGGCCAGACCGGACAGTGCTGCATTCACAACGTAATGCTGGGGAACTTTGTTTAGCGAATTTTTACAAACCAACTCAATCGAGCCCAGCTGCGGCCAATCACGCTGATATTGCGGTAGCAGGTTACTGACACCGTAATCATCATAATGGGATGCTCCCGGTATTTCCCAAGTCCGTAAATATTCCGTGTCATCCTGTCTGGCTAAACGGAATAAAAACATAAACACGTCCTGTTCTGTTTCCAGCTGCAACACCTTCAACCGATTATCCGCCCGGATAAACACTTTGCTCGGTGAAAGCATACTGATACCATTTTTCAGTGGAGCTGAAAGTGCAAACCGCGAATACAGCAATATACCATCGTAAACCTGCAAAGCGGGTTCCTGAAAGGCGTTAACATACGTGGTCAATCTGATGGCCGACTGGGATTCACCCACTCCGAGCACCGTGGTGGCCGTTAGTCCGCCGAGCACCGTTTCCGGCTGACGACGAACCGCCTGTGCCACCTGCGAGAATATATCGTAAGACAAGCCATCGCTGTTTAACCGCAAATCACCATAGCGTTCCCTATCCCAGGTTTTCAGTGCAGTCACACCCAGGGTTTGTGCACTTACCCCAATCCAGACATACCCTTCACGCAACAACTCCTGATGGGATTGAGCCCAAATCACATCGACATCCATAAATGCGGTGTTATTGAACCACTCTATAACAACAGTGCCATTGAACTTTTCGGGATTAGCGGGCCGCCGGACCAACAGGCGCGTCGCATAGGGTAAATCCGCTTGAGAAATTTGAATACCCCATTCGCCATCACTACGCCATCGTCCGCTTTTTTTGTAAGTATTCGCGGTTCCGGAAATCATAAATTCTTCTTCGACGTAATCGTAAGCAGCAAGATCCAAGGGTGAAGCCACAAAAGCGTGTTGTTTGGTGCCAGCATCTTCAGCTATGGGTGTGACTACCGCATCCGGCACTCGAATGTCAGCAAAAGCCGACGGGGTTAGCAAAAGTAAGACAGAGATGACCGACAAAAAAAACGGACGGAGGATTGAAAAGAAAAGGGAGCTCAATCGCATAATGCGTTCCTGTAGTATTTATTATTATATTAATTATCTGTCGTGATCAGCGTTAACCGTTCACTGTTGGTTACAGTCCTCGCTACCAAGGTTGAATGTCAAGGCTACAGCATAGAAGTGTGCGCCTACAATCAAAATGGATTGCCCCTTTAGTTGAAACAGCTGTTGGCCCTGCTCACTTTTAGCGGCATATAAGCCCATCACACCAGCTTATTTAGCAGCCTCCACGATACGTTCAAACAGCGATTGCCATTCAGGATGGTGCGGAAGTAGGAATTGTTCAGAAACCACGTGGGAAAGAGCCTGTGCATCCAATACCTGTTTAACCGCGGGATGGCCCTTCTTACGTATAGAAAAACGATTATTCAGGAGCGCATAACGGGTATCCCGAGTCACGCGAGCCATCATCAAGTTGCGCCGGAATTTAGAATCCGGGTGACCTGAGGTATACCAGTTCGCGACCTCAAAATCGATGGGCTCCTGCGGTGAATCGGCAACATCATACGCCGACAGCCAGCGACCACTAATCAAAACGTCTACCCGGTAGCCATGCTTGTGTTCAATTATCCGGAATATTTCGTGATTGGTCGTTTGCGCTTCGCTTGTTCCGAACCGAAGGGGGCGAGGAATAACCAACCCGCCAAATCCAACATCAGCAAGAAACACATCATCATTAATTCTAACGCGCAAAACCATGTGGGTTCGCGGCCCGGCGACCCCATTATCTGGCTGCTTCCATGTGACCCTCGCCAGCAATGGGTCCACCTGAAAGCCAATCTCATGCAGCACCTTCATAAACAAATTATTGTGCTCGAAGCAATAACCACCCCGGCCTTGCACTATTAACTTTTTTTCTATTGCCTCGGGCTTAAGATCAACATCAAGTCCGAGCAATACGTCGATGTTTTCAAAGGGTATAACCGAAGTATGAAGTTGCTGTAACTTTTCAAGCGTTGCCAGCGAAATCGACGGATCTTCTGCATAACCAATGCGGGTAAAATAATTTTGTAAATTGTTCAAAAGTCTATCCCCATTTTAATACGGAACTTTACTGCAGACCCGCACCCTAAGAAGTCCAGGCTAACCTGGGAAACATTCGAATATGGAGGCACATGATGAATCGCATAGCTAATGCTACATGGAAAGGAAACCTGAAAGAAGGCATAGGCACATTCGGTGTCGGGAGCGGGGCCTTTGACGAGCAGAAATTCGGATTCCGAACCCGTTTCGAAGATGAGCCCGGCACTAACCCCGAGGAATTAATAGCAGCCGCGCACGCGAGCTGTTTCAGTATGGCCTTTTCTGCACAACTCGGTGAGCGGGATATTACGCCGGAATCGGTGAACACCAAAGTAACGATCACCTTCGAAAATATGGAACTGACCAAAAGCGCCTTGGTAACCACTGTGAATGCGCCAGGTGCAGATAAGTCGAAGATAGAAGAAGCAGCCGAAGCAGCCAAATCCGGTTGCCCGATTTCGAAAGTTTTGAATCTTGAAGTAACGCTCAATTTAACCGTCAATAACTAAAGGATCGCTACAGTGAACCTGCGCTGCACAGCAGGTTCACTGCCTAACTCTCACCATCGTTCCCCCACCAAACGCCTTCCCCCCGACTGAACCCTGTCAAAAAATACACGACGAAATGGGCGCATAACCTGTGTTTTACTCACTCAAAAAACAACGAAATCTATAGATTCATCGAAGTTTTTCTTTCTTATACAAAGGACCGACCGGTCACTTTTTTTGACGTCGTATTCGATGCATTCCAACACGCTGCTCCCGACACAAAACCGAAATCGGGCGGCGTGCAATTTAGGCCAATTTTAGATTGGAAATAGCAATATCAAGAAAATAAATGAATATTTAGATATTTTTCCGGTGCTGTTCCAACGAATCGTTTAAAGAGCTGAGCTAAGGTGCAGATAGGTAATTTTTCATAGTTGTAGTTTTGAATCCTTACCTGCTTAGGAATTACCAAAAAAATCATAACTACCAATTAAGCCTTTGAAGGAGTTTTTTTATGACGTTTACAAAATTAGCAAAGCATGCGTGCATGTACGCAGCGTTAACATCAGGCGTAGCACTGTCCGGTGCAGCATTCGCGGTTGAACCCGGTGACGGTGGTGGCGGTAGCAGTTGTAGCGTTAGCCGTGAAACAGGATCAGGCGCAGTATTCTATGTACCTCGCGGTGGCAACGGCACTTACAACATTTTAGGATGGGGTAACGGTACTGGTGGTACGTCAAGTACTTACCGTAGCCTGTTAACCGCCGCAGCGGAAGAATGTGTTTTGGTAGCGGCCGCAACCACCTCTAATTCCGGCAGCGGAAGAGAAGTCGAAAGCGCCGTGAATCAAGCAAAAAGCCGATACAGCAGTATCGTCGGATCCGATCCCAAAGTTTGTACCTCCGGCCACTCACAAGGTGGCGGTGGCTCTTTCAACGCGGCAAACCGTCTTGATGCAGATTGCGTTATCGCCGTTCAGCCAGACACTATCTATACCACTCAAATTGACCGTCCGGTAGCGAGTGACGTTGATGTCGTTTGTATCTTCACCACCGGTGACGTACTAGCACCGGCATCGCCGTTCAACGCCTCCAACTGCCGGCGTAATTCCACTAAATACACTCAGGAAACCGGCTCTGGTACGCACTTCGCACCCGTTTCCGGTTCTGGTGGCGATGCAGGCCGATATATGCGTGAATATATCAACCGTTGGTTGGTTAATTAATTACGTTTAGAATCAGAACCACAAAAACCTCAACCAGCACGGTTGGGGTTTTTTATTGGTTCGTATTTATCAATTAATTTCAGTTCTGCGAGGAAATCGAATGAACAAATACACGAGCACCGTCGTAACACTAGCATTGCTGATCGGCGCCGCGTCCACAACATCCTATGGGGAGCAATCCCAACCCATGGGTGCTGCGCAAGATGAAACATCAACCGAACAGGTACAACAAGAATTCAAAACCCTGGATGAGCGCTTCAGTTACGCCTACGGTGCGGATTTGGCGCAAAGATTTAAAGAGGAGGGAATTAATCTGGATGTCGATATTCTGACTACAGCGATGCGGGATGTGTTACAGGGCGGCAGCATGAAAATGCCGGATGGAGAAATCGTTGCAACCCTAGACCTCTATCAGAAAATTCACAGTAAAAGAAAAGAAGACGAACGAGCGGCGATCGGCGAGAAGAATAAAAAAGCAGGTGAAGCGTTTTTAGCATCAAATGCTAAAAAAGAAGGGGTAACCGTCACCGAGAGCGGCTTACAATACAAGATTATCAAAGAAGGCAACGGTAAAAATAAACCGACAGAAAACGATGAAGTAACAGTGCACTACCGGGGAACATTTATCGACGGCACTGAATTCGATAGTACACACAAACGCAATCAGGCCTACAGCCCCAAGGTCAATCAACTTATCCAGGGTTGGTCTGAAGCGCTGCAGTTAATGTCAGAGGGCGCCAAGTGGGAACTGTACATCCCAGCTGATATTGCTTATGGCGAACAGGGCTCCGGACAATACGTGGGTCCGAATGCAGTATTGATATTTGAAGTGGAATTACTTGAAATTAAAAAATCAGATAATACATGAGCCCTACCGTGTGTTCCGCCGCTGCAACGCCTCATCCCATCGGCGTTGTTCTTCATCAGTAGAAGGCACCAGCGGCGGCACCCGAGTAGGCTTGCCTGCGCCAGCCTTGTCCACTGCGACCATAGTGAAATAGCAGGAATTGGTGTGGCGCACGCTGCCAGTCTCCAGATTTTCAGCTACCACCCGGATACCCACTTCCATCGAAGTCCGACCGGTATAGTTAACTGCGGCCTTCAGCGACACCAATTCGCCGATCGCAATAGGCTCTTTGAATAGAACTTTATCCACTGAAAGGGTGACAACGTAGGTGCCGCAATAACGCATGGCACAGGTGTAGGCGACTTTATCCAATAGCTTCAACAGCTCACCGCCGTGCATCTTGCCCCCAAAATTACTCATATCGGGGGTCACTAAAACGGTCATATCTATCGTGTGTTCACGAGGCATGAATTTTCCCTACCATCAAGGCTGATCAGATCCTGATCCATTATCATCTAAAAGCGAGCAGATGAGTAGCCAGGCCTTCTGACGCCCTGTGCCACGTGGAATTGCACTGCTCCCGATTATGTGGTGTAGTCTTCTGTAAGAACACGCAGCACCTCTTCTATATATTTCGGTCCTGTACCGGATACCATCACACGCTACAAACTCCACAGCCGCAATTCAATCCAGGGGAAGATTATGCTTAAAATAGCCATCAACGGGTTTGGAAGAATAGGAAAACTGACGTTCCGCAGTATTTTTGGAGATGACCGTTTCGAAGTGGTGGCAATCAACGATTTGACCGAGCCAAAGATGCTTGCCCAGCTTCTGAAATACGACAGTGTACAGGGCCCTTTTAGAGGGCATACCGTCGAAAGTGATGACCGGTCTCTTATCGTTGATGGCAAAAACATTAAAATTCATAAAGAGCCCGACCCGCGGAAACTGCCGTGGGCCAGTTATGATGTTGATATCGTGCTGGAATGCACCGGCTTTTTCTGCTCTAAGGACAAGAGCCAGGCGCATATCGATGCAGGTGCTAAAAGAGTCCTTATTTCAGCACCTGCGGGAAAAGATCTTCCGACCATCGTCTACGGAGTCAATCATCAGACGCTGAAACAAGATGATCTCATTGTTTCCGGCGCATCCTGCACCACCAATTGCCTTGCGCCTATGGCCAAGGTTTTGAATGATTACCGGGAATTAAGAACCGGCTTCATGACAACGATACACGCGTATACGGGCGATCAGCTGATTGTTGACGGACCGCATCGCAACGGTGATTTCCGTCGTGCCAGAGCCGGCGCAATTAACATCGTCCCTAACTCGACCGGCGCGGCGAAAGCCATTGGGCTTGTGATACCCGAGCTAGACGGAAAGCTGATTGGATCAGCACAGCGAGTACCGGTTCCCACAGGCTCTATCACCATATTGGATGCAACGCTTAAAGACGACACCGAATCGGTTAGCGTCGACGGTATCAATCAAGCGATGAAAGATGCCTCCAATGAATCATTCGGTTACACCGATGAGGAACTGGTATCGAGCGATATAATCGGCACCCGTTTCGGCTCCCTGTTTGATGCCACCCAAACACTGTCTCAACGCTGCGGAACCAAAATTTATGAAGTGCGGGTAGTGTCTTGGTATGACAATGAAATGAGCTACGTATGCCAGTTAATAAGAACATTGGACCATATCGGAAGCCTAATGGAGTGAATATACACGGGGCAATAAAAAACCCCAACCGTTGGGCTGGGGTTTTACAAAGCTCGCTAACAAGCTGTGGATTCAAACGCGATCAATCAACCAACCAACGATTAATATACTCTCGCATCTTGGTTCCGACTGCACCGCCACTGCCGGATATGGGTGTAAAGTGCGTACCCGAAGTGGACTCCTGAGTGTAGCGGCTTGAGTTACGTCGGCAGTTTGAACCGTTCAACGGAAATGCAGGAGCTAACGTATCTGCGGAACTGAAGATGCAAACAACGTCCGTGTCGCTGGATACAGCACGATCGATACGTGTGGTAAACACGGTGTCAGGCTGGACGGCGATAACACAGTCCGCATCAAGCCGATTGGCCGCATTAAACGCACCGCCACCACCTTGGGAGTGACCGGAGGTACAAACTTTGGGATTGGAACCGACGATGCTGCTGTACCGGCTCTTCGCTTGATTAACCGCACTTTCTACGGCTCTGCCATTGCCGGAACTGGAGGTGGTCGCGGCCGCCACCAAAACACATTCTTCCGCAGCAGCCGTTAGCAGGCCTCGGTAGGTACTTGAGAAACCACCGGTTCCATTTCCCCATCCAAGGATGTTATAGGTACCACTACCGCCACGGGGGACATAAAATACAGCGCCGGATCCAGATGCTCGGGTAACACTACAGCTACTACCGCTGCCGCCACCTCCCGGTTGAAGAGCCGAGGCCGTACCGGATACAACAAGCCCCGACACCAGAGCTACAGAAATGCACGCGTGTTTTGCAATATTTGATAATTTCATAAAAAATCCTTTTTTGAGACTCATCTGATCGTTCTTTGATGCCAGCGCCTGGAACCAGGAATTCCAAATTAACACCGCGAATACTTAACGATCAGCACCTTAGCGCAGCTCAAAAAATGAATCTTCAGCGCAACTCTGAAAAGTTTCAAAAACCTTATTTTATTTCAGGAAAAGGCCTTTTCAATTTGATATCTGGCCTAATTAACCATTCATTTTTATAGATTTGTCAATATTTTTGCCAGCTTCAATAGCGTTTTCGCCGACATTCTACTGCGCTAATCTGTAAGCCAGGCTATCGGAATCGTACCCGTTCGCTTGTTGCTCGATTAGTAATGATGGGGTGTCTTCGATAAAGGGGACTCTACGCTGGGAGTGGTATACCCGTACCAGTACACTTTATCTCTGTATGTTGGTCGGTAAAATCAGCAAACCGGTGACACGTTAGTCTCTCAGGTTTGCACCTATTGGCCCGTTTCAGAGCGTTCATCGGTCGGCCGGGCCCAGTTCGCGCTGCGGATGTTCTAAAGTCTGGGGGGATTCAAACGCGCCGATTCCAAAACCTTGCTGAAACACATTCGATACCACGTCATCGTTGCTCAGCAATATATCGGCTATCCTGCGCTGGATTTTCACGTCGAGCTGGGGAGCCACCATTGCAGTTGCTACGCCCTTTCCCTTGAATTTATAAACCGGAACCCAGTTTTTGCTGAAGTTATTCGCCGTAGCCATAACGCCGGAAGGCAGTATCGCACCGTCGACATGATCTATTCTAAAATTTTTAATGAGCTCGTAGAAGCTTGAATATTCCACCACTGATACTTTTTTCCCAATCGAATTAAGTTCCTCTAGCGCAATATTAGTTGCCTCAAATTTGCCCACAACGCCGAGCTTCCGAGCACCTTCCAGAGTCGCAACGGAAGGTTTCTTCAACACGTACAGAAAAACATCCTGGTAGGTCACTGCCAGATAGTGATAACCGCATTTCTTTTCTACTTTTTTGCTCAAAGGCAGGCTGGAAAAAATCAACATGGGCTGTCCTGCGGAGCACCTTGCAAGGAGGGCGGTCGCATCTGAGGAAATATTGACCGTAAAAGTGGAGTCTAGCTTTTGATTTAAATGCGCAATGAACGGTAAGACTTTGTTGCGGGTAATGCTCGCCGGATACAAAGAATATACCCAAACCTCATAAGGAATAGTCTCTGACCCGAAACTGACCCCGCCATAGAGCAACAATGCGCCTAATATTATTTTCATATATTCCCTTAACCTGAAACAATATTCGATCCCTGCTTACTACACCTGTTTTAATTGTGCTGACTATTCCCCCTATGCACTGCAATGCTCAATAATCTGATCCCGCCCCCGGTTTTTAGCCTGGTACAGTGCATCATCCGCTTTACTGATCAAAGCTTCAATCGTCTTTTCATTTTTCAGATAAGCAACACCAACGCTGGCGGTTATCCGTAACTAATCAGAGGGAGTCATAAATGTAGGTGAGACACTGGGGGTACTGGCACCGGCCGGAATGGCAAACCGGTGCGCAAAGATTGGCGCGTGGTTTACCACGCCGTGTCCCAATATCAGCCGATTAACGGGAAAGCGGTTGAATCCGTGTGCGGCACGCAGTAAAAATCGAACTGTCGGTATCAGCGGGACTAATGGCCTTTATTTTCCCGGCTCACGCTCTGGGTTCGCTTGTAAAATTTACCCAGCGCTTTTTCCGCTTTATGCTTTTCTGCTAACGTGGCTTCGTTTCTAATCTGCTCGCGTTTCAGCTTTAAATAATTGTCATAACGCCGCTCATCCAGGATACCGGATTCCATTGCCGCCCGGACCGCACAATCCGGTTCTTGGTCATGGCAACAATCGGCAAAGCGACACTGCAGGGCCAGGTCACTGATATCCGCGAAGGTGTTTTCTATCGCGTCGCTGCCCACGGCCAGTTGCAGTTCGCGCATGCCGGGCGTATCAATGATCATGGCACCACTCTTAAGCGGCAACAAGGCGCGACTTGTGGTGGTATGACGTCCCTTGCCATCCTCTTCACGAATCTCAGACGTCAGCTGAATAGACTCACCCAGCAGGGAGTTGGTCAGGGTGGACTTCCCCGCTCCGGAAGATCCCAGTAATACGATGGTCTGACCTACCTCACACCAGGGAAGCAGGACTTCTGCACTGGTCGCTTCCCGCCCATTGACCATTTCAATACACAATTGGTTATCCAGGCGTTGCACCTGTTCCCGCAATTCGTCTGCGTGGTCGATCAGATCCATTTTAGTCAGCACCACCACCGGTTCAGCGCCGGCATCGTGCACCAGGGCCAGATAACGTTCGATGCGATTGAGATTAAAATCCTCATTCAGCGCACAAACAACAAAGGCCGTGTCCACGTTGGCCGCGATAAGCTGTTCCGCCACTTTGGAGCCCGGCGACCGCCGCGCAAAGGCGCTTTTACGCTCCAATAGGCGATTGATTTGCATGGACTCGTTTAGCAATAACCAGTCCCCTACTGTCACTGTGCCCAATGAAGGCGGTGTATCCAGGGCATACTGACCGGACTCCCCATACACGATCAGGCGGGATTTATGTTGCGCGGCGATGCGAACGGGCATGGCAGAATCCCATTCAGCAAGATCGAGCTGTTGTTGAAAAAAAGGTTGCCAACCCAAATCCGCTAATGAAAAAGTCGTGTTCATGTCTCAATTCTACCTGCAGGCAAGCACATCTGCTTTGTTCAACCAATTCAATACCCTATTTGCTAAACACAGGCATCCTACCGGTCAATAATGACACTATCACGGTAGTTTCGAGCGCGGCTGTTGCGACGCCTGTATCCGGCCCCGGCACTTCAAGCTTACACGCAGGCTTGCAGGAATGCTAAAACATCGTAGGGTAGCCGATATACTATAGTATTCCTTCCAAGGTCTCGTTAAAGTGACCCGTGCCCGGTTATTTACCAAGGTAGCAAACACCAATGCGAAGAACGTTCAGTATTACCTTTACCACAGTGATCTATCGGGAACACTGAAATCGGTGTGATCATTGAAGCACCGTCTGTGGTCCATAAGCTGGCTTCGGATTTTGACAAGGACATGTTAAAAATCGCTTTTGAGTTTAAGCTGAAAGAAGGCAAGATTATCTGGCAACACCAAGGGGCAGACGGGTCAATTGAAGTCTTCCACCGGGAACCTTATAGCGCCTGGCGGGATCGATTCAGCCTGGGCTTGATGACATACTGCCTGCAGAGTCACAATTGCAATACCGCATCGAAACGCTCAATAGTCGCGCCCTTTTCTGGACTTAATACATCAAAATCTTTTATCAATGACAGTAGTAAATTCATTTCGATTCTCTCGCATTTGTTTTGCATAACAGCTTATAACGCATCTGCGCCGGTCTAACTTTTCCAGCCTTCCACTTTGACACACAAGCCTTTTGCAATAATTTTCTCACCGGGCGCCTGCACATCGATCTGGTCTTCTGCTGACACCAATAAATACTCGGCTGTGCTGATCAAGCCCCACTGCTCTTTGCTAAGCGAGGTTTCGAAATGCTTTTCCAACTCCACCGCGCCCAGACTTTTTATACTGCCATCGTCGCGGGACACCGCCCATAGTTGTAACCTTTGATCCGCTTCCAGCTTGGGTTTCTGCAATAAATCCAGGGCCATAACTCTTCCTGACTTGGTCAGCGTTACCACCATGGTCGGCTGTTCATCGCTGTTTTTCATAACCGCGACATAGTTGATTGCCGCCGCGGGTGTCACGTCCGGCTGTGGATACCAAAGCAATACACCGGCGACCAGGGCAAAGGTCATCGCCATTGCTGTCAGGTATTTGTAAATATTCAGGCGGCGTTTTAAGATCGCGATCATCGGGTCGGCTGCGCCATTAATCGCATCAGATATGGATTGCCAGGTACCGCTTTTTGGTTCAACCGGGACCGTCGCCTGATGCAGTGGCTGCAGCTTTGCTTCCCATTGCCGTACCCGCTTGCTCAACACCGAGTTGTCCCGCATCAAACGTTCCATGCGCTTTCTGGCCGGTCCACGCAACGTTCCGGCAACGTAATTCGATGCCAGCAGTTCCTGCAATTGAGGGTTTTGATATCTTAATGGTCCAGACATTGAGCTAACCTCGCTAACCCGCGCTTGAGCCAGGATTTAACGGTATTAAGGGGCTGTTCTACGTGTATAGCAATATCTTCACGGCTATAGCCATAGTAGTAAGCCATCAGGATCGCATTCTTGTTCAGCACATCCAGAGTTCCAAGGCAGTGACCTAACTGGCTATCGATTTCACGCTTAAGCAGCCCCGCAATGGGTGAGCGGGCATGAACTTCACCGAAAAGCTCTTGTACTTCCTCGAACTGATCCCGGCGTTTTTGCTCACGGGTTTCGGCTTTTAATTTATCCAAAGTTCGATAGCGAATCAGTGACGTCATCCAGGTCATGGGTTCACTTTCACCGCGACGATAATCACCGGCGTTATGCCAGATCTGCAAAAACGTTTCCTGTAGTACATCGTTGCTCAGATCTTCATCACGCAGAATTTTCATGGCCACACCATTCAGCCTGGCGCCCACTTTGTCGTACAATTGCTTGAGTGCAGCCTGGTCTTTAAGCGCAATCCTCGCCAGCAACTGCTCTAGCTGGTCTGCTGGGGTTATATTCATTTCCGTTTCCATAGTCGTCTCTATATGCTGCGGCAGAGGTACACTGCAACCTCTGCCGTGGGCAAGATGAGCCTATTGAATCATGCTGGCTACGTAAGCAGGAATTTGTGACAGATCCGCAACCGTTGCCGGTGTGGTGGTTAAATCCAGTACCGAAATTCCGGATTCCCTGTCCGTACACACTAAGTATTCCACATCTTTGGTGTTAATAGCTATGCGCAAACCATCATCGTCGCTTCTTAGACCCTGATCGAAATCATTCGCTACACCGGTTAATGAAAAGCGCACCAGGTGATCCAGATCCAGCAGCTCAAACTCTTGCGGATGGTCGGCTGCAGCAATAACGGAACAGAAGCCAGGGGAAGCGGACACATTTATCGTTGGCTGATTGTTACTATCCAGAAATATACCATCAAAATCCTGACTTCCTTCTCGGCCCGGCGGGTTCACATTAAAAAACGGTGCGCCTTCGGTGGTGCCATCGCTGTTCCGTTCTTCGCCAAGCAATCCCAACACCAAGACGTCGGTGCCCCGGCCGCCATCGAAAAAATCGCTGCCGTCTCCGGGAGTCCAGATAAACACATCGTCGCCGTCATTGCCAAAAGCGCGGTCGCGATTATCAGCGGCACGATCATCTCCATCCACATTGCCGTTAAAATCTTCAGTACCACCGATCATAATATCGTTGCCGGTGCTGCCCACAAGAACATCCACACCCAACGCGCCGATCATGATCGTATCCACGGCCGCAGTCGCTTGCAAAATATCTCCGCCACGCAGACTTTGATTCGGTGAGCCTCCAGGGCCACCCGGATTGAAGGAAAGCAGGGGCGAGCTTTTTCTATTCAAATCACTGCCCTGCAATAATGCAAACGGAGTAGAAGGCGTCTCGGTATCCGTATCACGGGGAGTTTCTGCACCGTCATCACCGGAACCCGACCCACCACAGGCGCCGAGTACTAAGAAAGTGGACATTGCCAGTGGCATTAATACCGTTGTATTTAGGTTTTTCATCGTCTTTTCCTCAAGGGCATCTCTCAAGAGACCCGCATAGTTAGTTTATTCGTTAGGCAGAAAGTTAAAATGTGTTGGTTACCAGGCGATAAGCCGTCTCGGGTAAGTCGCTAACACTGGTCTTTACAATCGGGTTGTGGTGCAAATCGAAGACATCCACTTGCGAGCCGTCTTTCGATGCACACACCACGTATTCCGTGTTTTTAAGGTGCACAGAAATGCGCAATCCGGTATCCCGCGTGTCCGGATCAATACTGGGATCGGCCAACAAATCCTGCTCAAGTTGCCCGGCTGGACCCCGCAATGTAAATTGCACCAGATGATCCAGATTGAGTTCGTCGAGCCCTTCTGAGCTACGGTCAAGAATGTCGCAGAATCCAGGCCCCGCCAGCACATCGACCACAGGAAGCTGAGTATTCGGGTTGATATAGATGCCATCAAAGTCGCCACTGCCGGTTGTCCCCGGCGGGCTCACACTGAAAAAAGGCGCTCCAGCGGTGTTACCATCGGCGTCTTGATTTTCACCAATCAGGGTGATGATCAATGTATCGCTGCCGTCACCACCGTCGAAAAAATCATTGCCATCTCCCGGTGTCCAGATAAAGATGTCATCGCCTTGTTCACCAAATGCCCGGTCGCGGTTAAAAGGGTTAAAGTCTTCGGTGCCGCCGATGAGTACGTCATTGCCGCCCTTTCCGAACAACACATCGATGCCCAGGCCACCGATAATGACGTCAGCCTGCTCGCTGCCCTGGAGTTGATCGCCGAACTGGAGACTCTGATCGCCGCCGCCGTTACTGCCACGATTTGCTGAAAAAAGTGCGTTAATAGTGCTGTTTGCGCCGTTGCTGCTGTTGAGGTCGTTGCCAACGATGATCTCGGCACCGGCGAGGCCGGAGCTAACAGAGAGAATGGCGGCCGCTAGTATTGAATATCGAGAAGTCATAGTATTTCCCTTTACCTTGATATGATTTGAATAATTTATGGTTTAAGTTCAGTTGTTTAACGGCCGTTATAGGTGATACGACGGCGATATAAATTAAGTTGCAGCTTTTTTTAAAAAAAATTTAATTACGTTTTCTGTGCAACCTTCTCAGGGGTAGCGGCGTATAGGAATAGGAAACCAACCTAACCTCTCTTTAGGAGAAACCGATGAACTACTCCAAACCGATCATTTGTGCCCTTCTTGTTTCCTGCCTTTCCGCTCCGGCGATCGCCGCCCCTGGCGGGTCGTGGGGAAAAACGGACTCCATGAGCACTGTTGAGAGAAAGATAGACGCCAAAGACTATCAGGCGGCGATTGATGAACTGACAGTGATAGTGAAAAAGGAATCGAACAACGCAGATGCCTACAACTTGTTGGGCTTTTCTAACCGCAAGCTGAAGCGATACGAGATTGCTGAAGAATATTACCTGCAAGCGCTCAAGCTGGACCCCAAGCACAAGGGGGCAATGGAATATCTGGGTGAACTGTATGTGGAAACCGACCGCATGGATGAGGCCCATCGGATGTTAGCGCGGCTGGATAAGGCTTGCTTTTTAAGCTGTAGTGAGAAGAAGCAGCTAAAAACCGCTATTGAACGCAAAGAACAGGGTTTGACAGCCAAAACAAACTGGTAGTATTAAGCCAACCTACCCTCTCCGCTGCGCCGGAAATCTCCGGCGCAGCCAGCTTACTTCGCCTTGTCGGCAAGCCAGAACTCCCCACGCATCAAGGTGCGCCCCAATCTTACGGCCAGCCAAAAGAACATTAACGGAAACACCAACGTCTGAAAAATGAAAATCGCAATCAGATTAATAATCTGTTGAGCCGCACCGGCCACCTTTTCCTCGTACTTTTGGTAATTTCCGGAAAGGCTCAGTTTTTGTTTAGTGCGGTTATAAAATCGGCTAACCGAATCGAAAATACCAGCGTCCTCCCGGGCACTCGATTCGGCCAAGGCAGCGTCGTTTTCATCCCGTGCCTTCAACTCCTGAACGTCTTTACTGACATTCTCAAGCACCTCATAGGATTGACGGTAACTTTCGCTCAGGAACGCGTTATAAACAAATTCGTTCGCAAGCACAACCACCGGCACCAGAAAACGCAACAACAACACCATCAATGCGCAGCGAATCAGGATGCCACGCCCAGTGGTTTGCGCCAACAAAGGCGTCCATAGCAGTACTAGCAAAATGATACAGGCCACGGCCACCAGCACCAGTGCAAAAAAAGAAGTACCTATTTCCAGAAGTATAAGCTGAGCCCCTAATGAGGTACCCGCGGCCAATACGACCCAGGAAAACCGTTCAATCAAATCATTAATCGGATCGAGAACCTCACCGGGAGTCAGCACAACACCCACACCGCCGGGCTCCAACGCCACTTCGGTACCCTGAACCACAGAGATGACGGCATTAATCCCGCGCACTAACGCGAAGGTCGCTAACGCATTATTGAACGAGTTACTCAGTCGCAGTTGTGCGTTGCTGTCCATGGTATTGGATAATCCCATCGCCAAAACGACAACAACGATACAACTGAGCAGCCATTTTTTAGAGACGTTCGCCATTTTAGTCTTCATAGTGTTATTTAGCTTCGGTTATTGTAAAGGTCAGCCTTTATCTTAACAGCGCAGGGCTCAATGTCAGGGGCATTTTCAGATATACTGAGGCAGATCGGATCAGACCGAAAATCGCAATTCAAATTTAAAAAAAGGTGCGCTATGCAGTTTTACAGCAGAAAATGGATCATGCCCGAAGACCTTAATCCGAATGGAAGCCTGTTCGGCGGAAAATTGTTAAGCTGGATAGATGCTGAATCGGCGATATTTGCCATGTGCCAACTGGGCAAGGATCGCCATCTTGTCACCAAATTCATTTCTGAGATCAACTTTGTCAGCTCCGGAAAACAGGGCGACATAATAGAGATGGGCGTTGAAGTCAGAAAAATAGGCAACACCTCCATCAGCTTACATGCGGTGGTCCGCAACATGATGACAAAAGAGGTCATTATCGATATTTCGGATATTGTGTTTGTCAATCTGGGAGCCGATGGCAAACCACAAGCGCATGGTTATTCCGCTGAATCCGATTAATTGTTTCAGTTCAACCACATTAGAACAACCAGTAACACTAAAAACCACCCCAGCAAAATAAAGGACATGGACTTCCACGCTGTTTGAGAAAGTAGCTGTCGAAGTCGGGGCAGTGACCAGAGTAGCAGCTCGTCATCCGGCTCTGACAATGCTTCTTCCGCAGTTGGAGAACAAACCGCCGAAACCAATGCAGCCACCAACAAGGCGACCGCAAACCCGATTAAATTCCACCATAGCCAGGAAATACCCGGGTGTCCCAACCAAAGATAAATATTAAACAAAAAGCCACACAGCAATCCGGCTATTGCTGCAAGGCTATGACACCACCGGGTTAAAACACCCAGAGTAAATACAGCCAGTACAGGCCCATTAATCAGTGATCCAATCTTATTTATGGTTTCCAGTACGGTGGGTGCTATGTCATCTACAAAAAACGCCAACGTCAAAGTCACACTACCCCAGAACAACGTGAGCACACGACTGGTGAACAGCTCGGCTGTATCGGTCCATCGAGTTTTTTTAAAACGCCCGACAAAATCTTCCATTGTGCTGGCGCTCAAAGAATTTAAAACCGAATCCAAGGAAGACATTGCTGCCGCAAACAACGCAACCAACGCTAACCCGACCAGACCAACGGGAAGTTGCTGAATCATATAAACAGGCACCGCGAGATTCACATTGGCCTGCCCATTGTTCTGCGGTAGTGTTGATAGAAAATCAGCCTGATTCGCCGCGTACACACCCATGCCCACACCCACAAAGCAATACAGCGCTACCACTGGGAAACGTAACAAGCCATTCAGAAACAGCGCCTGATTCGCTTCTTCAACGGAATGGGCACTCAGTACACGCTGTGCCTGGCTCTGGTCACAGCCGTAATAACTGACATAGAGAAAAAATCCGCCTAACAACATAGGCCAGAATGCAAAGGAATGTCCATCACCAAAGCCATGATGTGTAAAATCCACCGCGGTGCGTCGTGCTTCCGGAAAGGTTTGCCATACCTGCAGAATGCCGCCACCCTGATCTGCTAACATATACGCGACAAAGACAAGCATTAAAAGCAAAATAGACATTTGAACAACGTCACTATAAATAACGCCCTTGATTCCACCAAGCACATCGTACAGCACAGTAAACAGCCCCAACAAAATAACGGACCAGGTAAAACCGAGCCCGGTTATAAGATCAATCACAATAGCAATGCTGTAAACCGTCACCGCGGTTGCAAACGCTCTGACAAACATAAACACGCCGCTTAATATCAGACGCGTGCGAAGATCAAAACGCCGCTCCAGATACTCGTATACCGTCACTAATCTCAGATCTCTTAGCAACGGCATAAAAATAATCATCAACGCGACCATCGCTATGGGTACGGCAAGCTCGTATTGCAACCACACCAGCCCCCCACCGGCAGCAAACGCCACAAATGCCGGAGCCCCCAGAATACTGTTGGTGGAACATTGCGTAGCCATGATGGAAATGGCTATCGGCCAACGTGTTAATTTACGGCCCCCTACGTAATAGTCTTCGCGATTAAATTGTCCACGTGATAGATAGGCAGCGAGCAGCATCAGGCCCGCCAGATAGCAAGCAATAATGATCCAATCCAGAGTTTGCAACCTGTACATAATGAAAGTTGTACTCCCTTAAGATGCCGCGGGTATTTCAATATACCCCTTCTGATCAGTACTGAATAATTGCAATAAAATGCAACAGAGTGGTCTAATACCAACACCTATCTGCAATTATCATACCCTGGAGGCGAAACCATGCCGGTTAGCTCAACCCGCCGCAATCTGATCAAACTATTCGGCAGCGCTTTCTTCCTACCCTTTCTGAATCCAACACCGGCCAGCGGAAAAGCTGAAACATTGCACCGTAAAGAAATTCCGGCGTCCGGTGAGATGCTACCGGTGATCGGAATGGGAACCTGGCGCACCTTTAACGTAGGTAAAGACCCCAAATTGCGCCAGGCGCGCACCGACGTACTGAGCGCTTTTTTCGCATTGGGCGGCCGCCTTATCGACTGCTCGCCAATGTACGGATCGTCGTCCGATACGCTCGGCTTCTCGCTAAAGCAAATTGAGGTTCCGGATAACCTGTTTGCAGCCGATAAAGTGTGGACCGGCGACGGCGATGCCACTCAAGAGCAAGTGGCTACACAATTGCGAAAGTGGGGCATCGCCAAATTTGACCTGATGCAGGTGCATAATTTAGTGGAGTGGCGCGACCACTTGGCAACGCTAACAGAAATGAAAAGGAACGGACAGATACGTTATATCGGCATCACCACCTCGCACGGACGCCGGCACTCTGAACTAGAGCAAATTATGGCAGAAGAAAAACCGGACTTCATTCAGCTAACCTACAACATCACCCACCGGCAGGCCGAACAACACCTGCTCCCCCTGGCAAGAGAAAAAGGCATCGCGGTAATCGCGAACCGACCCTATGATGGTGGCCAACTGATCCGTTCACTGAAACAAAGCCAAGCCGTCCCGGAGTGGGCAAAAGCAGAAATCGAATGCCAAACCTGGGCCGATTTTTTGCTTAAATTCATTGTTTCGCACCCGGCGATCACCTGCGCCATTCCAGCCACCACCAAAGTGACTCACCTGCGCGAAAACATGCAAAGCGGATACGGGCCTTTGCCGAATGCCAGCCAGCGTTTGCGAATGGCCAAACACATTGCCTCAATATAATGTTGGATTTAACCAGCTATTCAGCGAGCGATTTTATACCTTTCACACAAGAGGTGTATCTACGTTTACTGGAGCGTGTTAACGAAAGCTATTGGCCGTTGCACATTCTGGCTTTAGTCACTGCCCTAATCGTATTGCTGGCCGCCTGGCGAAGACATCGCTACACACTCAAGCTACTGGCGTTAATCTGGCTTGGGGTGGGCGTGGGATTTTTATTTCGCTTTTATGAAGAGCTGAACTGGGCAGGCCGATGGTTTGGTGTTGCTTACATAGCACAGGCTTTTTTACTGCTTCTGGTCGGGCTTCGTGCGGACCGCGTCATCCATCCACTACAGCGCGACAGCGGATTGCTATTGGCCTTTGTCGGCTTGCTTTGGCCCGCCCAGTTTCCGCTCGGTCGCATTCACTGGACTCAACTGGAGAGTATCGGTATTCATGCTGATCCAAGTGTCGTATTTTCCCTCGGGATATTACTGCTGCTGTGCACTGGCTGGCGACTATGGCTATTATATGTTATTCCATTGCTGTGGTGTGGGCTCTCTATAGCCACATTACAGGTGCTCGGATTGCCTCAACACTGGGTCTTAGCAGGAACGTTTACGCTCGCATCGCTAACCTTGATCACGACGACGCTTTGGGAATCCAGAATAACAAAGGCCGCAGCCAGGAGGGTTGCCAGCTCAACAGAAAAGTAACCAACAACGCTGCGCAGGTTAACCCCATTATCCAAACTAATACTGCCATCGTCGGGTGATCTGCACGAAAGCAAAGAATCAGCGAAGTCAGAATCCCGACAGTGCCCGATACCCGCAACGCCGTCATTGATTGCGGTGTCAAAGGTTGCTTGCCCCGCAACTGCTGCCAGTGGCTTTTTTTCGCCAAAGCGAACCAAGCCATTCCCAAGAAACCACACAGCATCGCGATCAGAATCAAGTGAGCGTCAGACATGGTTAGCCTCTGCTTCTTGTGCGGACAACGGTGCATCACGAACGGCTATCTCCGGCAAACCTGCCCGCTCCCGCCGCTGCAATACCCGCGCAGCCTGAACGGAACAAGCGGCGGTCACGAGTAACACCAAATCCATCCCTGCCACCGGCCAGTAGGGTTCGCTTAAGGTTTTCAGCAGATGATCGCCTGTAGTGATCCAATTGAGCACAACGGCACTCACCGCAAGCAGCGCGATAACCCAGCACTGCTCACGCCAGGCCGGTGATATCCTGGCCTTCCTTACCACCGGATTGCGAAACGCCGCATGCAGCAAGGAAACCAACCAGCTGCACCAGAAAATGCCTTCCAGCAAGCCGGCCCTATTTTCCATTTGCGCAGGCAGAACCCGACTGAACACCAGGATGGATAAGGTTGCCACTACCATTCCCGTGACGGTGGTGGTGGCCAATGCGTCCACCCAGCGTGCGCCCCCCCCTTGCAAAAAGGCATGTTGCGTTTTTCTCTTTTCGAGGAAGAAAATAAAGCCTGTTGCAATGCATATACAGCCAGCTAATCCGCCGACCACATAAAACCATCGCAATAACCAATGTTCAAAATGCTGCAGGTGCAAACCGGTCAGAAAATTATTTATAGCAAAAGGCACCGAGGGTGGTGGCTCTTCATAAATCACTTCACCGGTGGTCGCCTTGAAATGGACGCCCTGCCCCACCAAGGTTACCCGGTCACTGCCGGCCCGGTAGATGGACACATAGCTGTCCGCGTCGCCAAGATGGCTGATCCATAACGAACCCACTTCACCCGGCATGCCCCTGGCCTCCCAACGGCGTTTGGCCTCCACCACCATGGCATCCACGGAACTGATGTCAGCCGGTTCACCGGAAGGGCTGAAGGGCAAGCCCTGGCTTTCTGCCTCAGCCATCATATGGCTCATCGCTTGCGACTCCAACATCGTGCTGGACATCGGAAAATAAATCTGGGCAAAGATAGTGAGACCGGATAATGCAAAGATAAAATGAAACGGTAACGCCACAACGCCCGTCAGATTGTGCAGATCAAGTGCGCTTCGCTGGGTACGTTTTTTCGGTCTGAAGGTAAAAAATTCTTTGAATATTTTGCGATGCAGAACCACCCCGCTCACCAGAGCCGCCAACATTACCAGTGCGGCGACGCCTACGATCCAGATGCCCAGGTTTTTCCAGTGCAGATGCAACCCGTAATGCAGCGGATAGAAAAAGCGGCTGCCGATTTTGAGTTGATCCTGCGACAACATTTCACCGGTCCGAGGGTCTACCGTGGCGTAACCATGCACGTGGTCTGCAGGATCGTCCGGATTATTCGGTATGGCGAATTCCGAGTACATGGTCAGCACCGGATCACGATGCGTGGTATAGGCTCCCCAGCCAATTGCCTGTAACGGCTCGGGTAAGGGCTTGGTGACCCGGGTGCGGGCCTCTGCAAGTTCGGCTGGATCAGGTTCGATACGAGCAAAAACGTCCTTCAGCATGTTGTCATAGGACGGCATAACCTGGGCTTCAAAACGGGTTTCCGGCACCGCCCAACGGTCAATTTCGCGGTCAAATACCGACAATGTACCGAAGAAAAAGGCAATCATAAGTACAAAACCCAGCACCAGACCAAGCCAGGTGTGCAACCAGGCCATGGAGTGTCGGAAAGTGGAATACATAATCAGATTTCCCTTAAATTGGTTTCAGCCAAGATTGCCCGCTACCAGCCACGCCAGCAAGGTCATCAGTAATCCGCCGCCGCCCAGCACACTCCAGATTCGGAACAAACTGCGTTCAGCGTAGGACCAGATAAACACCAGCAAAAACAGTAAAAATGCGATTAACATCACCGTTTGCTGCGCATCGTCATATTGAGCACCCAAGGACACAGAAAGCGTTATTACCAGGCTTACGAACCCCCAGATAAAGACATAACCGCCCAAAAAACTGGCAGCAATACGCGAGACAATGAGTCGTCCTGGTTGTGCAGCGGTTACACTCATGGAGTTTCCTTCCTGATGCCTATAGCAATTCGAGATAGCCATTAGCGATACATTCACCCGCAGAACTGCGAATAAGAATTTTTCTCATTCTATAGTTATCCATAGCGCGCTGTAAAGCTCAAGTATCGCCAACCCCGGTCAGAAGTTCGCACATCGCACAACGATCATAAACGAACCTATATCGTTTTCGCCTACCTTCTGACAGAGCGTCATATTCGTGAAAAATTTCCCGTGTCTAGACTAATCTTATGAATCAGGTCACCAATTTTTAACGAGCAATCCACATGAACCGATTTCTACAGACGCTGCTTGTCCGGCAGCGTATCTGGTTGTTAGTAGGGCTATGCCTGGCCGGTCTGATAATTTTGGCGGGATTAGCC
>Ga0207904_1000143_pt1 | contig 41179 bp, 38 predicted proteins | sample MalvirmetaMSP118_FD_184232 | JGI IMG/M metagenome (GOLD analysis project Ga0207904, IMG submission 184232) | Marine viral communities from the Deep Pacific Ocean - MSP-118 (SPAdes) | ecosystem: Environmental > Aquatic > Marine > Oceanic | place: Pacific Ocean | collected 2011-05-30 | reverse complement strand
GTCAGCCAGCCGCCAACACACATATAAAGCATTGAACCGGTTCAACTTTTGTATACGCCTGGACTTGAGATCGGAACCACTATATTTGGTACAATCAGGAACGCTCTGGAACAATAACTGGTTCGCGCGGACGCGCTCAAACCGGTGTTTTACCTATTCATCTAATAGAAAACTGCTTGGCGACCACTTCCGGATCTGGCTGACCCTGGGTATAGGAGCTGGCAAGCACGCCGAGTCCTAACACCAACATCAACACCACCAAAAGATCTGGCTTTTTCTTCATTTCTCACTTGCCTCGTTAAAAATACCCTATCCTTTCAATAACGAGCGGATAAGACACTCCCAGCTAATTTTAATAATCATTTCCGGCTTTTGCTCGGCCCATTGGTGGCTGGATTTTTTGCACCCAATTGGCATCGATCACCTAGAATCGAGCAAAAGGCGATAAAACACTTCATATACCCTATCTTCTTTCCCTAACTATAGTCCAGCTTCTGTACCAAACCAGCTGGCAGGTGAGTAACAGCTCACATTTCGAACAAACATTGATCGGTTAGGCAAAAAAGAAGGGAGCACCGTCAATGGGCACGCCCATTAGCGTTGAAGCTAACACGAGCCGATTAGCTTTAACAGCACCCGCCTGAAAAAACCCCGTTTTACTTTAAAAATAAGCGATAGGCGGGATTCGCACTTTCCTCCCAGTAGGGAAACCCGATTTCTGCAAAATACTTTTTCAACTGACTGCGCTCTCTAGGGGGCACTTGCAGCCCGACCAGAATCCGGCCAAAAGCGGCGCCGTGATTGCGGTAGTGAAAAACACTGATATTCCAGTATTGTCCCAGCTTGCCCAGAAAATCCATCAATGCGCCCGGCCGCTCCGGAAACTCGAAGCGATAGAGCACTTCATCCGGGATTCCTGCATTGCCGGAGCCCGGACCGCGCCCACCGACCATATGGCGAATATGCAATTTCGCCATTTCATTACCGGACAAATCCAGCACCTGATAACCCTTTGCTTCCAAGCTGGAGACAATTTGGTTGCGCTCCACCGAATCACTGGTTTGTACACCCACAAAGACATGGGCTGCATCGGCACTGGAAAACCGATAGTTGAATTCAGTGATAGAGCGCCTGCCAAGATGCTGACAGAAGCGCCGAAAGCTGCCCGGCTTTTCGGGAATGGTCACGGCAAACACCGCTTCACGTTGCTCCCCGATTTCGGCCCGCTCGGCAACATGGCGTAAACGATCGAAATTGACGTTTGCGCCGCTGCAAATCGCCATCAAATTTGCATCTCGGATACCGCTGCGTTCAATGTACTTTTTCAGCCCGGCAACCGCGAGCGCACCGGCAGGTTCATTGATGGAGCGGGTATCATCGAACAGGTCTTTGATCGCTGCGCACATCTCATCAGTAGTTACAGTAATCACTTCGTCGACGTATTTACGTGCCAACTTGAAGGTCTCTTTTCCTACCTGGCGCACTGCAACACCATCCGCAAACAAGCCTACCTGCGGTAGCATCACCCTGCGCCCCGCCTTCAATGCCGCTTGCAGACAGTTGGAGTCCACCGGTTCAACACCAATCACCTTAATTTCCGGTCGCAGATATTTAATATACGTGGACACGCCTGCAATTAGCCCTCCTCCCCCAACCGGCACAAACACTGCTTCAAGAGGCCCGGTGTGCTGCCGCAGTATTTCCATGCCCACGGTGCCCTGTCCCGCAATCACATCAATGTCGTCAAATGGATGAATATAAGTGTAACCGTGCTTGTCCAGAAGCTTGTTGGCTTCCGCCGCCGCCTGGTCATAGGCGTCGCCGTGTAACACCACCTTTCCGCCCAATGCCCGTACCGCCTTCACTTTAATCTCTGGCGTCGTTTGCGGCATAACGATCACTGCTTTAATTCCCAACCGGGTCGCAGCCAGCGCGACACCCTGCGCATGATTACCCGCTGACGCGCAGATTACTCCGCGTGTTTTCTCTTCTTCATTCAAATGCACGATTTTGTTATAGGCTCCTCTCACCTTGAAAGAGAAGACCGGTTGCAGATCTTCGCGTTTCAGCAGCACACTGTTCTGCAGCTTTCGGGACAAGGAGCGGGCACGCTCTACCGGTGTTTCTACGGCGACATCATAGACCCGGGCCTGAAGTATTTTCTTAATGGTACGGATGGGCATATGCTTTGAATATTCCTGGGCATTTTATTCTTTTAGAGTAGCGCAAGCATACACTAATTGCGGGATTACGCCCATTTGGAGGCTGTTTTCCCGGCTTATAGTACGTATAATTCCCTTCTTGCTCTGCCAATCCCGCCCATTCTCACAGCCACTCAATCAGGAACCCGAATATGCATCAGGATGAAATGAAAAAAGCGGTTGCCAAAGCCGCACTGCAATACGTAGAAGAAGGCATAGTCGTTGGCGTGGGGACCGGCTCCACTGCTAACCACTTCATCGATTTCCTGGCTGCTGATATGAAAGGTTTAATCGAGGGCGCTGTCGCCAGCTCAGAGGCCACCCGCGACCGTCTGAAAGATCACGGCATCCCGGTTTATGACCTGAATGCTGTGGATGAAATTCCGGTTTATATTGACGGTGCAGATGAAGTGGACGCCAACCTGAACCTGATTAAAGGCGGCGGCGGTGCGCTGACTCGCGAAAAAATAATTGCGGCAGTCGCACACAAGTTTATCTGTATTGCCGATAGCAGCAAAAAGGTCAATGTTCTGGGCGACTATCCGCTACCGATTGAAGTCATTCCCATGGCACGCAGCCAGGTTGCACGGGAAATCGTGAAGCTGGGGGGTGACCCGGTGTATCGCGAAGGCTTTGTTACCGACAACGGGAATATTATTCTCGACATTCACCACATGCAGATTGCGGAACCCGTTAAACTGGAACAGCAGCTCAACAATATTGTGGGTGTCGTAACAAATGGGCTATTTGCCCTGCGCAGTGCAGACATTTTGTTACTTGGCAGTGAAACCGGAGTGCAGACCATTACCCGATGAACGCGACGCAGTTGGTATAAAGCCAGAAACAAGCCCCATGTATCCCGTTATGGGGCAGGCATCTGGCGCCACACCCAAATAAAATCAATCGTCTTCTTCCTGATTATCTTCAAATACCTCAGGATAAATAATTTTAATCTCGTCGGGGATCAAACCCAGCCAATCCGCAATGATTTCCTCTTCGCGTTCGGTATTGAAAGAGGCCTCGAAGTCGATCAACTCGAAATAGGATTCGCCTTCTGCGTTCAGCGCATAAAATTCAGTGATTCCATGTTCATGATTAATACTGCCGTAGGCTTCAATTTCTTTGCCGTACTTCACTAACGTTTGCATTACCGGCATCCAATCTTCTCCGGAAATAATAATAGCCAGGACGCCATTCCTGGATTCAACGCCTTCATGCAAAAACAAATCATGGTCCGTTTCCGGTATCTGTTGGCTATAGCTTTTCTGGCTAAGATCAATTCCGGCTTCCGCAAACAGCGTCTCGAGCGCCTCCTTACTTACTCCTTCATCATCTTCACAAAGTAAATCAATCAGGTGGCCGGACAGCTTTAGTAATATCGTTCCATTAGCCTCGGACATAGCAACTCCTCAATTCAGCCGGGCGGTTTCAGGCAGCGTAGTGTATACCCGAATATCAGAATAAGCGATTCGCCAGACCCAGGCTTTCGGGGTAAGGACTCAAGTAGTACTGAGAGCGAATATAATCATTTCCATATTGCCGGACATAGTGGTTCAGAAGCGTCAGCGGCGCTACCAGTGGCACAATTCCCTGACGATATTGATGAATAATTGATTCAATATTCTGCCTTGCTTGGGACGGTACCGAATTTTTTAAGTAGCCCAACACATGCATTAACGCATTGCTGTGGTTGCGGGCATCTGCCGGCTTGGAAATCGCTTCCATAAAAGCGGCAAAGTAGTTTGGCAGCAATTGATCAAGCTCAGTGCGGTCGATGTTGGCCAGCAGTTTCCCCAGTGATTTGTAAGCAGCCTGATTATGGGCCATCAAAAGGTATTTGTAGCGACTGTGAAAGGTAATTAATTTTTTTGGTGTAGGCTGGTCTAAAACATCCACCCGAAAGTTTCGATGAGCGTACACCCGCAGGATAAAATTCTCACACAATTTGGCGTCGTGCAGGCGGCCCTCTTCTTCCAATGGTAACTGTGGATACTGCGCTTTTAATGCCGCCGTGAACAGGCCCGATACCCGCTGCTCATGAGGATAACCACTTGGCTGATAGACTTTTATTCTTTCCAAACCGCAGCTGGGTGAGTTTTTCATTAGGATGTAGCCATCCAATTCCGCGAATTGATCAAGCTTACCTGCAAACCCTTGCCGCAGACGCGCGCTCAAATTGACCCCAGGGCGATTACTGTAGGTTAATGTTGGGGAATCGGGTTGTCCCACCAAGCGCATGGCGGGTCTCGGAGTTCCAAAACCCGCCGCCATTTCCGGACAGAACGTTTGGTATGAAAAGTACTTACTGAGCTGCTGCAAGCATAATTTTGACTGACTGGCGCCGCCGTTGAAGCGCACCGGCTGGCCGGCCAAACAGGCACTCAAACCCACCGGAATACGTTCATCCGGCTCCCTGTGTAACTCGATTGCATCTTCGCGTCTGGGGCTATTCATCGCTTTTCTCCTTTGAACCGGTTTTAATTATTTGCGCACTCACTAATTGTTGAGCGCTCATCAACGCGCCGTCAATTCCACCGCCCATCAACCAATCAGCACAAATCCCAATATTGAGTTGTTGGCTCCAGAGATAGCCGGGATCTTCTGAAGCGCAACGCTGCTGGGCAAGCAGCCAGCGATGGCAGGAGACTACGGCTGGGTCCGCAACACCGCCGACTGATCCCAGAAAAGCCTGCTTCATACTCTGCGCTACGTGCTCAGGCTGAGCATGCAAATGGTCGTCTGCCCAATTGAACGTACTGTGCAAGACCCAGTATTCACCTTCATGACGCCGGAACGGCTTACTGCTGTCGCGGATGGCTTCTGCCAGCACTGGATGCTCACCGCGATAAACATCCGCCAACTGCGGTTGCGCCGTAGAAAAATGCAAAACCGCGACCCATTGCGCCTGCGTCTGCCTGACTGCGTTATCCATAACCGGTAACCACGGGCCCGGCCAATCGAACAAGGGCCTGGTCTGTTGCGCCGGTGCGGTAATGATGATTTGCCTGGCCTTGGCAAAAAGAGCGCCCTGCTCGCCCAGCAATATCCAGTCCGTGTTCTCTCTTTCCAACCGGACAACCCTGCTGCAAGACATTACCGGAATCGTTGCAGTGAGATGCCGGTGCAAAAAGTTCATGCTGGGGGCACCGCACAACCGTTCCTCGTTGCTTGGTTTACTACCCTCTCCAAAGTGACCGACAGCGAAGGACCACCGAGCGACGCAGCCCTGCTCCGACCAATGCTGCAGTCGCTCCCGCCAAAGCTGCGCTTGTTGAGTACCGCGCAACAAGCGCTCGTCGCTGAAACCCGGCGCACCCAAATCTACAACGCCCGCCGCCAGCTTGCGGCGACTGGCACGGCCACCGACGCCCCGACTTTTCTCAATCATACAGACGGTAAAACCCGATTCCGCCAGTATAGAGGCCGCTAAGCATCCAGCGGTGCCCGCCCCAACCACAGCCACATCGTAGGAATCGGTCAACGAATTCTTCGAATCGGTTATAGTCAGCATGTTTGGCCCTCAAATTTCCTATACAAACAATAGTATTGTATAAGTTATAATTGTACAAACATAAAATTGTACAAGAATATATGTCACCTTCAGGCTAAAGGAGTTAGTAAGCGTTGTCAGACTCAGATCAAACCGGTACCAACCGATTCCCTATCAGGGAGCTTTGTGCGCGGACCCAGGTAAATAGTGTCACCTTGCGCGCGTGGGAGCGCCGTTACGGACTGCTCAAGCCCCAACGCACCGACAAAGGCCATCGGCTGTATAGCGAAACGGATGTAAAGCGGGTGGAACAAATAGTGAAATGGATCGGGCGTGGCGTTCCAGTCAGCCGTGTTAAGGACTTGTTGGACACGCCGACGGTTAAAACACCCATGGATACGGAAACTTCCGCAGACAATGGTGCATGGCAGCACGCGACCACTCGCCTCAGCTCAGCAGTGCAGAGTATGTCTGCCGCCAAGGTAGACTCCTGCCTGCACGAGTACTTTCTGAATTATCCCGTGGACACTTGCCGCATTCACCTACTGGAACCCGTGTTTCGTTCGCTACAATCCAGTTCAAGCGGGTTGGCGGCCAGCGCATTCCTGCAAAGCGAGCTGATGCGCTATGTCGTGCAGCGCTTAGCCCAGAGCAAAAACGCGACCGGCTCAACCGAGCTGCAACTAATCTGTGGCGAAAATACCCCGATTTGGCGGTTGGCAATGGCTGCATTGTCTCTAACAGACGCGGGACAACCGGTTCAACTTATCAATCAACCCTGCAGCGTAAAAGTATGGCTTGATCTGATCAAGACTGCCCCCCGAAAACCACGACTGATATTTCAAAACGGCATTTGGCGCGCAGAAGAAAAAGCGCAGATTACAACGATACTGGGTCCGGAGTTGTGGCTTTGCGGCGCGGCGCCGATGACTTCAGGTATTGCGGAGCAACATCCCGATATCGGTACCGCATTTTATCCCACGCCGGAGAGTGCGATCGCGGCCCTGCTGCACCGCAGCTGAGACAGGCCTGATTCGCCGCTTCGGTAAAAGTTCATATTTCTTGCAATATTCCAAACCATACTGAATTTAAGCGGGTTTAATTTTCAGCAATTGGTGGGTGACAGCAGTGAAATCGATTCTTTGGGTCGGAGGCATAATGGCAGTGGTGATTGCCATTGGGTGGTGGGCCACGTCCGACAGCGAGCCGGAGCATAGCGGAGCTACCGTGAGCGTCAAACGCGGCGACATCGAAAAAGTCGTAACGGCTCAAGGCAGTATTCAGCCTCGCTCTTATGTTGATGTGGGAGCGCAGGTTTCCGGACAATTAAATCATCTGCACGTTTCAGTAGGAGACACGGTCAGCAAAGGGCAACTACTAGCAGAAATCGATGCTGCCGTACAACAGGCCCGCGTTGATGCCGACCGCGCACAGCTGGATGCACTCAGAGCCCAACTATCGCAAGCCAAAGCGCAATGGAAGTTAGCCCGTCTGCAATACGAGCGTCAAGACAATCTCCGCAAGGCCAACGCCACTAGTGAGGATGAATACCAAATTGCAGAAGCCTCGGTGGCCAGCGCTGAAGCACAAGTGAAAGCCTTGCAGGCACAAATAAAACAAACCACATCCACGCTCACTGAAGATGAGGCTACTCTTGGCTACACTCGTATTTTCGCCCCCATGGACGGCATTGTTGTCAGCTTGGAAGTGCGGGAGGGAGTAACCCTGAACACCAACCAGACTACACCGCTGCTAATGCGTATAGCCGACTTATCTACCGTCACTGTAGAAGCGGAAGTCTCAGAAGCGGACGTCACCCAATTGAACATCGGGATGCCGGTCTACTTTTCCCTTATTGGTAGTTCCAACCGCACCTGGAACAGCACGCTACGGCAGATCTTACCGACGCCTCTGGTTGAAAATAATGTGGTGCTGTATACCGCCCTATTCGATGTGGAAAATACCGGTGGCTATCTGATGTCTGGCATGACAGCGCAAATCTCATTTGTTCTGGCGTCAGCGGCACACACCATCCTGGTGCCCGTAGCGGCACTGGAACCGTTACCAACAGACCCGAAATCCCCGGCCAGACGCTACCAGGTCGCAGTAAAGCAAGGCGAAAAAATCACGCAACGGGAGGTCAGCGTCGGCGTCCGCAACCGGATTCAGGCGCAGATCCAGTCCGGGCTGAAAGAAGGTGAGCTCGTGGTATTAGCCGGTGCGAAAGAGCCCGTTATTCAGAAAGCCCGAAGACCTCGCGGACCGGGACTATTCTGATGGATTGCCCGACTCAACAGGCCTTGATCTCACTGCGGGGCGTTGGCAAAACGTTCGGCCACGGTGAACTTGCCGTTCAGGTATTAAAAAATATAAACCTGGACATCCAAGCCGGCGAGTTCGTGGCCATTGTGGGCGCCAGCGGCTCCGGCAAATCCACGCTGATGTATCTGCTGGGATGCCTGGATACGCCCTCCTGCGGCGAATACTATTTTGGCGGTGAACCCGTTAAGCAGCTGAATTCAGATCAGCTTGCCCGCTTACGCCGTGAAGGATTTGGTTTCGTTTTCCAGAGTTACCATTTGATTGCCAATGCCACGGCTCTGGAAAACGTGGAAGTACCTGCCATCTACGCAGGCCTTTCCCGCCAGCAACGTCGTGACCGGGCACGTGCATTATTGCAACGGCTGGGATTGGGTGAACGAACAGAATACAAACCCGGACAACTGTCAGGCGGCCAGCAACAGAGAGTGTCGATCGCACGTGCATTAATTAATGGCGGGCAGGTCATCCTTGCAGACGAACCCACCGGCGCACTGGACAGTAGAAGTGGTGCCGAAGTCATGGCCCTGCTAGAGGAACTGGCGGACCAGGGCCATACCGTCATTATCATTACCCACGACCGGGAGGTAGCCAGTCGCGCACGCCGGCGAATTGAAATCCTGGATGGTGACATCATTGCCGATAGCGGCGAACACGCCGACGCGGCACTGGCAGCATACCAACCGGCGTCCCGCGCTGACCCAAACCCCGCAGAAGAATTAAAAGAAGCCGCGGGCATGGCATTTCGCTCCCTGCACGCTAATTTATTTCGCACCCTACTCACGCTATTGGGCATTGTAATTGGGGTCGCCTCGGTAGTCGCCATGCTGGCCATTGGCGAAGGCGCAAAACAATCGGTTCTTCAGCGCATTAACTCTATGGGCTCCAACCTGCTAATGGTTCACCCCCAGGGCAGGGGGCGCTTGGGTGAAAATGGCGTGGTCTCGTTGGTACCGCACGATGCAGACACCCTGAGCCAGCTGCCGAACGTGGCTAACGCGGTGCCTGAAAATGAAGGCAATGTGACTGCACGGGCCGGAGCCGAAGATATCAACACCAACGTAACCGCAACCACCTGGCGCTACCCTGAGCAGCGGAACTGGCCAGTAGTGTGGGGCACATTTTTCACACCGGAAGATGAGCAAAGTTATGCTACCGTGGCGGTGATCGGACAAACCGTCTCCTCGTCTTTATTTCAAAATAAAGATCCACTCGGCCGCTATATCCTGCTCAACAATGTGCCATTTCAGGTAATCGGCATTATGGATGAAAAAGGCGCTACCGGCTGGGGAAGAGACGCAGACGATGTTATTTTTGTGCCGTTATCCACGGGCAATCTAAGGCTGTTTGGACAATCCAATGTGCGGTCTATAACTCTCTCCGTTGCCGACACGACCGCGATGTCGAGTGTTGAAAAAGAAATTGAAGGCGCACTCAAAGAACTGCACGGGAACGCGGATTTTCGCATACGTAATATGGCGGATATTATTGAGGCCGTTTCCGAAACCCAAAACACGCTGACCGTCTTGCTCGGTTCCATTGCGGCAATTTCTCTCTTGGTCGGAGGGATTGGCGTGATGAACATCATGCTGGTCAGTGTCACGGAACGCATCCATGAAATTGGCTTGCGGGTTGCGACCGGAGCACGTACACGCAATATCCTGCAGCAATTTCTGGTAGAAGCAATCGCAGTAGCCGCGCTGGGCGGTGTCCTCGGCGTGGTGCTGGGGATTATCGTTGGCCTCATTGTCGGCCAACTCGGAATGTCCGTGGTGTTTTCAATTTCCACAATGATTCTGGCGTTCGCCTGTGCCGCAGGCACCGGTTTGATTTTCGGGTTCGCGCCGGCGCTGAAGGCGGCAAGGCTGAATCCGGTTGTGGCACTGTCCAGTGACTGAAATCCTGCAGCATAATGTTTTTCGCAACAGCCAAATAATTTTCGTAAAGAGCATGAATCGCATGGCATCACCTCACTTGAATCTTATCCCCAAGCCAATACGCGACGGCAAATTAGCTTCACTTTGTATGCTGGCGGTATTGATCTCTGCCTGCACTTTGTCGCCAGAAGTTGAGCGTCCTGCTGTACCGGTGGTAAGCAATTGGGACTATGCAGACGACTCGACGCAACATACACCGCCACCACCGGCTGATTGGTGGCGGGGATTTGGCTCACAACCACTGGATCAATTGGTGCGAAGGGCTCTGCAACAAAACCTGGAAATCGCAGCGGCCCAGGCACGATTACGACAGGCCCAGTCCCAGGTCACCATAGCCTCCGCTTCGTTGTGGCCATCGCTATCGCTTTCCGGTCTGGCAGAACACAGCGGGAGCAGCCAAAACAGCGACCGTGATCACGCTTATTCTGCGGCAGGCGCGGCCAGCTATGAGCTGGACCTATGGGGTTCTAACCGAGCCACTCGTAATGCCGCAATCGCGCAACGGGATGCCGTTCAGTTTGATCAAGCAACCGTTCGCACTACCACGGTTGCATCGGTGGTCAATCGCTATCTGGAATGGTTGGCGCTGGAAGAACGCATTCGGGTAGCTAACAACAATCTAACCAACGCGCAACAAGTTCTGGACGTGGTAGAGGCGCGCTATCGTTACGGTGCCGACACGGCACTGTCACTAGCACAGCAACGGGCACAAGTGGCAAGCCAGACAGCAGCGATACCTTCACTGCAACAGCAAGCCAGGCAGGCGCGCGCAGCACTCGCCGTTTTGTCAGGCCGACCGGCACAGGGATTTACTCTGGAAAGCACCCGCTTGGATCATCTCCGACTACCGGAAACCACTCAGGATCTGCCCGCTGCGGTATTAGCCCGCCGCCCGGATGTGCAACAGGCAGAAGCGATACTGCAAGCAGCCGGTGCCAACATCGTGGTGGCAAGAGCAGCGCTGTATCCCAGCCTGCGCCTAAATGGCTCTTTGCAGTGGCAGAATGCGCATTCCGGTGATTTGTTTTCGTCTGACCCGTTGTGGTCACTCGCCGGTTCGGTTACCCAGTCACTGTTCCTGGGTGGCAGCCTGCGCGCACAAGTAGAGACCAGCCGATCGGTGTATGAAGAATTAGCTGCAGATTACGTGCGCACCGTGCTCTCTGCGCTGGCAGATGCCGACCTGGCACTGGCGAATGTTCTCTCCCTGCAACGTCAACTGGAAGCTCAGATTGAACAGGAAAATCAGGCCCGAATCGCAAATGAATTGGCACAAACCCGTTACCGCGCGGGTGGAGTGGATTTGCTCACTGTACTGGAGACACAGCGCTCACTGTTCAGTGCGCAGGATAGCCGCCTGCAATTGCAGCTCGCTCGCTTTCAGGGAATGGTTACCCTCTATCGGGAATTAGGGGCAGTACCGCCTCCCGATCTATAATCAGTCGAAAACTACCTCCGAGAATGTAAAACCGATATAAAATCCGGTGCGCAACAAGCGCAGCACTGTTAAGGTAAGTCTGAATTTCACCGACAGTTACCCCAATCGAGGTCACTATGATATTGACAATCCCGCTGCATGTTCTCGGCGCGGTTATTTGGGTAGGCGGGATGTTTTTCGCTTATATGGCGCTACGGCCCGCCGCCGCGCAAATGCTGGAACCCCCCTTGCGATTGATGCTTTGGGTAGGGGTATTTAACCGCTTCTTCCCCTGGGTATGGGTGGCGATCGCAATTCTTCTGCTTACGGGGTTCTGGATGGTGTTCGCTGTGATGGGCGGAATGGGCGGTGTAGGACTTCATGTCCACCTTATGCTTACCCTGGGCATTGCAATGATGCTGATATTCGCCCATTTGTACTTTGCACCCTTCAAGCGCCTGAAGTTAGCCGTGCAAAATGAAGACTGGCCCGAGGGTGGTAAGCGCCTGGTACAGATTCGTCGCACGGTGGGATTGAATTTATGTTTGGGTATTCTCACCGTGGTGGTGGCTACCGCAGGGCATTACATTTGAAAATTAGCAGGAAGACAAGAGCTGAATGGATCCTCTAACACAAGGCGTGCTGGGCGCCGCTGCGGGACAATTAAAGAGTAAGCGTGAACACCTCCTTTACGGCACGGTGTTAGGCGCATTAGGTGGAATGGCCGCGGATTTAGATATCTTGATCAGATCAATGACGGATCCGATGCTCGCCCTGACTTTTCATCGTCACTTCACTCACTCCCTTTTCTTTATTCCTATTGGCGGAGCGATCTGTGGTATCGCGCTTTATTTTTTACTGGGCAGGCGATGGCAATTAACGTTGCCGCAAACCATAACCTGGTGTGTGCTCGGTTACGCAACTCATGCTTTGCTGGATGGTTGTACCTCCTATGGTACTCAGCTTTTATGGCCGCTGAGCAATAAGCGATTTTCGTGGGATATCATCGCTGTTGTCGATTTTCTATTTACAGTTCCCCTTTTGGTCGCTGTCTGGCTAACCCTTAAAACCCAATCTAAATACTGGCTCGTGGGGGGGCTGATATGGTGCTGTTGTTATCTGAGCTTTGGATTTATACAACATCAACGGGCCGTCAAAATCGGACAGGAAATCGCGCAAAGCAGAGATCACCAGGGTGTCATAATCGAAGCCAAGCCAAGTTTGGGTAATTTATGGGTGTGGAAATCCGTGTACGAACATGACGGTCTTTTTTATGTCGATGCAGTGAAACCGGGCATTTCAAGCGAAATGATATGGCTAGGCGATTCTATAAAAAAGTTAGATATCGCAAGAGACCTTCCCTGGCTGGACAAGAACTCTCAGCAATATAAAGACGTATTGAAATTTAATTGGTTTTCAGCAGGCTATACCGCAATAGATCCGGATAATTCCAATCGTATCGTAGATATTCGTTACTCTTTATTGCCCCAGGAGATTAATCCGCTGTGGGGCATCGAGTTATCGCAGCAGAAACCAGTCAATGATCACGTAACGTATTACACCCAACGAGATAATCCGGGGCAGGCGCTGCAAGCACTTATTAACATGGTAATGGAGTAACACACGAAGCAAACACTTCGCCTAACTACAACCTTCTGTGTTTTTTGAGAGCATCACATTGGGTGTATTGCGAACCAGCGCTGCTGCGTCCATCGCACCAGCTTCAATTAATATAAGCTTGCCTGCCCGAAATGAAAATCGAATAATATCAGGCTGTTCACCGACGGCATTTATTACACTGAATTCACCGCATACGAATTCCACTCCCCCTTCACCATAAACTGATCGCACGTTCTGGAATAATATATGTCCGTGCTCAACCTGCAGTTGTGAGTGCACCGCTGCCTTGGCCTGCTTCACAATGGTTTTTTCGAATACGGGAGCGGCGGTCACCGCCAGTTCAGGAACCGGCTCCGCCACTGCTTCGGGTTTGGGTTTAAATTCATAGACTTCAGCACCAAAAGTGTGAACTGACAAGATTACAAATACGAGCGCCAGAAATTTCAAGGTAACCCCCTGATAGCAATGCATCACAATTGATGCAGTCAGCCTGCCGGTCTAATCACACACTGAAATTTTCTACAGTGTACACTGCCGGATTAATTAGATAATTAACACAGTTTGAAGAGTTGGGGAAGATGAGTTTTTCTGAATGGTAAAGCGCACTGCACTTATAATTGCATTTAGAACTGCACTTAAGGCGGGCGCTTTAATAGAAACGAATTAGTCTTGGTGTACGGAATTAAAACTGCACTGTTAACGTTGCAGTCTTTGCTTTTCTAACACATCCTAAATTGCACCGAACTCTTTTGCTACACCTTCAGCCACTGCAGCGATCATTCCCTGCCTGACTCGTATTTTGGTCGCATGATAGGTCGTCATATCCAGTTTTGCATAGCACTCGGCCAACGCCAACGCGTCCGCTAGTAACGTCTCGGAAGTACTCAGTTGATCCAGATACCCGGCCTGCATTGCGGTTTCAGGGGTAAAAATTTCAGCGGTTGCCACTGCTCGGGCAAAGTAACCATTATTCAACCGGCCACGTGCCAGCTCAACACCAAAATAGGGCATGGTCATACCGATCGCGACCTCATTGAGTCCAATTTTAAAGTTGCCATCAACACCTAAGCGGTAGTCCGTGGACAACAACAGCAACGCACCCATGGCTAAAGCGTGGCCGCTACAGGCCACAACCACCGGCACCGGAAAGTTCAACAACCGTAAACTGAGCTTAGCGCCGTCGGCCACCAGTTGGGCCATCGCCTTACCGCCCTGCTGCATAATATTGAGATCGAATCCGGCAGAAAATTTACCCTCGCGGCCGATCAGCACCACCACTTTTCCTACTCTCTCTGCCTGATCCAAGGCGGCGTTTAATTCAGTCAAAATTGCCGGTGAAACTGCGTTCGCGCGGCCATCATCTAACGTTATGACCACTACATTACCCTGCTCCCGATAGGACACTGATTGACTCATGGCTGGTTCCTTCTACTGTGTGGTTTTGGATTCTATTTTACAATACTACTGCAGCTCAACACGTCACCAAGCTGCAAAAAAAGCTCATCACCTTTGTGCAAAGGTCCGACACCGGCCGGGGTGCCGGTTAGCACAACGTCACCCGGCATAAGGGAAAAATGCCGACTCATAAAAGCCAGCAACGGATACAATGGCGTGATCATGTCGCGGGTATTCCCCTGCTGCCGAAGCTCCCCATTGATTTCCAATGTCAGCTCGGTTTGATGTGGATCACTGACCCGGTCCACGCTCACAAACTCGGTCAACGGACACGCGCCATCGAAAGACTTCGCCAACTCCCAAGGGTGCCCCTTCTCTTTCAGCCCAGCCTGCACCTCCCGCAATGTTAAATCCAACCCCAAACCAAATCCCAAAACCCCGCTGCCAACCTGGGTTTCATCCGCATTTTTCAGGGTTTCCCCGATCAGCACCGACATTTCCAGCTCGTGGTGGCACTCCCCCTGCTGCGCAGGAAGCGCAATACCATCCGCCATAGTAATCGCTGCGGTGGCAGGCTTGATAAATAGAATCGGCGAGCTGGGCACCGGATTATTTAATTCCTTCGCGTGCGCCGCATAGTTACGACCGACACAAACTATTTTACCCAACGGAAGATCTACGCTTTTCCCATTCAAAATATGCTGGTACATAAGCCATGGCCCCTGTTATGTATAACCAATTAAATTCAATATCAGAGATCGAAGATTTTTCCTGGATTCATAATATTGTTGGGATCAAATATTTGCTTAACCGAGCGCATATAGTTAATTTCCGCGGGAGCTCGCGTGTAATGCAAATAGGGTTTCTTGGTCATGCCCACTCCGTGTTCCGCTGACACACTGCCGCCGTATTTCTGCACCGTCTCAAACACTGCCGTGTTCACACTTTCACAACGGGTGAAAAATTCCGCTTTGTCCAATGCGTCTGGTTTTAGAATATTCAGGTGCAGATTACCGTCGCCGATATGCCCGAACCAGACAATTTCAAAATCCGGATAACGGGCATTTACGATTTCGTCGATTTCCTGCAGGAAAGCCGGCACTTTCGACACCATGACCGACACGTCATTTTTATAGGGCGTAAACGGGGCCAGCGTTTCACTGATGCCTTCCCTCAGACGCCACAATGCAGCGGCCTGAGCTTCGCTCTGACTGATGACGCCATCCATAACCCAACCCTGTTCTACACAGGTTTCAAACAAGGTCATAGCCTGCTCCAGCACCTTGTCATTGGAAGCTTCGAATTCAAGCAAGGCATAATACGGTGTGGCGCTTTCAAATGGACGCGGAACATTGTGGTGAGCAGTGACCAGTTGTACTGCTTTTTCCGAAAAGAACTCAAACGCGGTCAGATCAATACGATTCTGAAAAGCCGTCAGAACGTTCATAATGGCGTCAAACTCAGGCACCCCCAATACCAATACTGTTAGGTTATCCGGGCTGCGCGCCAGCTTCATGGTTGCCTCGACAATTAAGCCCAGCGTGCCTTCCGCACCGATAAACAGATTACGAAAATCGTAGCCGGTGGCGTTCTTGACCAAATCGTTATTCAAATCCAGCACATCACCTTTGCCAGTCACTACTTTTAAACCGGCTACCCAGTCACGGGTCATGCCGTAACGTATGACTTTGATACCACCGGCGTTCGTGGAGATATTGCCCCCCAGCTGGCTGGAACCTGCTGAAGCGAAATCCACAGGATAGTAAAGATCCTGTTCTTCGGCGTAATACTGTAATTGCGCGGTGACCACTCCGGCCTGACAGCGGACTGTACGGTCTATCGGATTGAATTCACTGATTTTATTCATCAAATCGAAGGCCACTACGACCTCACCATAAGCCGCAACAGCCGCAGCGCTCAGGCCGGTCCGGCCTCCGGAAGGAACCAAAGCTAACTTGTGCTCGTTGGCGTATTGCACGATGGCCTGCACCTGTTGCAGGGTTTTCGGCAACACCACAGCCAAAGGGGCCGGCTCGAATTTTTTTGTCCAGTCGCAGCCGTAGTGGCTCAGGCTGTCTGCATCCGTTAGTAGACGCCCGGCATCCACAAGCTCCGCTAATCCGGCAATAATCGGGTTGGTGTCGGTCATTATTTTCTCTTTAAATACAGAATGTTAGAAATGAATACGGCACGCAATCGAAGCCCCATTAAGGATATTCACAATGGCATGTGAGATTTTCACATAGATTTATTGGCTGCGGGACTGCGTTTTTAAAGCGATATGATAACATAGCCGCCTTTAATTCAAGCCCATTAGCAGACACTCTCTGCGATCGTAATAAATAGGTATGTGAACCGCATGAGCACTACATCTCTGGACAAAAGTAAAATCCGCATTCTACTTCTGGAAGGGGTACACCAGTCCGCCGTAGAGAACTTCGAGCGCGCCGGTTACACCAATATTGAATACCTGAAGACCTCCCTGCCGGAAGAGGAACTCAAGATAAAAATCGCCGACGCCCACTTTGTCGGCATCCGCTCACGCACCCAGCTGACCGAAGACGTGTTTGAAGCCGCCAAAAAGCTGGTAGCGGTGGGTTGCTTCTGCATCGGCACCAATCAGGTCAACCTGAATTCCGCGCTGATACGCGGAATCCCTGTTTTCAATGCGCCCTTTTCTAACACCCGCTCGGTTGCCGAGCTGGTGCTGGCAGAAGCGATTCTGTTGTTACGTGGTATACCGGAAAAAAATGCCATTTGTCATCGCGGCGGGTGGCAGAAAACGGCGACCAACAGCTTCGAGATCCGCAACAAAACGCTGGGAATCGTGGGCTACGGTAGCATCGGATCGCAGCTCAGTGTCATTGCAGAAAACCTGGGTATGAAAGTCATCTTCCAGGACGTGGTCACCAAGCTGCCACTGGGTAACGCAGTTCAGGTCGGCAGCCTGGATGAATTATTGGAAAGAGCCGACATCGTGACGTTGCATGTACCGGAGACCGATGCCACTAAATACATGATTGGTAAAGAGCAACTGGCAAAAATGAAACCGCTCGGCATTCTGATTAACGCCGCCCGCGGCACCGTGGTGGATATCGAAGCGCTGGCAGAAACCTTGCGACAAAAGAAAATTCTCGGCGCCGCGATTGACGTATTTCCGGTGGAGCCGCGCAGCAACGACGATGAATTTGTTTCGCCCTTACGAGAATTTGATAACGTTATTCTGACGCCACACGTTGGCGGCAGCACACTGGAAGCCCAAGTCAATATCGGGCAGGAAGTTTCCGAAAAGTTCATCAAGTACAGTGATAACGGCTCCACTATTTCTGCGGTGAATTTCCCGGAAGTGGCGCTGCCTTTACACGGCGATGTGCACCGTATTTTGCATATCCACAAAAATATTCCCGGTGTGCTTTCTAATATCAACACCATTTTCTCCAGCAACAATATCAATATATGCAGCCAGTTTTTACAAACGAATGAGAAAATTGGGTATGTAGTAATGGATGTGAACAAAGCACACAGTGAACTGGCGGTGGAAAAACTAAGAGAAATCAACGGCACTATACGGTGCCGGGTATTATTCTGATAACTCCAATGCAACATGTTAATATTACCAATTGGGATCAACCTCGCCAGCCCAACCGTTTTATATCGAATAAAACGGTTGGTTGTTGCTCTGAATTGATTTAATGTTTCCGGATCACGCATCACATTATACGACCATGCCCGCAACAAAAAACAAAACATCCAAACGAACTTATGGCGGACTCAGTGAAGAAGAGCGCATACAAGATAGGCGTGAGCGCTTTCTTGCCGCCGGCTTGGAAATTTTCGGCACGCTGGGAATCAAAGGGGCAACAGTAAGGGCCCTGTGCCGGGAAGCCGGGCTGACTGAGCGCTACTTTTATGAGTCTTTCAGTGACACTGAGGCTTTGTTCGAAGCTGTCTATGAGCAGCAATCCAACAAGCTCCTGGAATTTTACGCTTCCGGCTTGCATCATTTGCCAGAATCGGTTTATGACAAAACCGTGGCGGCACTGAATCTGTTATTCACGATCATGCGCAACGATCGCATGGTTCGGATTCTGTGCCTGGAGAGCGTTGCGGCCGGATCCGAGATTGCTGACAAACATCACGCCAAAATGCAGTTATACGCCGAAGTTTCCGTACAATTAATTCGTACTCTCTATCCCAACCTGACGTTGCCCGATGACGTACTGAAAGGCATCGCTTTTTCACTGAATGGCGCGTGCTTTACGGTGGTAACGCACTGGATGTTAGGTGGCTACAAGGAATCACAAGAGGCGGTGGTAAACAGTTCTGTGCTGGTTGTGCAGGGCACCATGCAGCAGCTCAGCATTCTTAACCAGAAAAACAAATAGGTAGAAACGAACAACCCGGCACAATGAAAACCTATTCATTAGGCCGGGCTGGAAAATCAGCTAACAGGAAACAGCTTGTCCAGGTGGGTATTAGTAAACACACGATGAGGATCGTAGGAATTCAGCATCGCCACGCCCGCATCCCAGTTACTTTCCGCCGGGTACCCGGTGCGCCAGGTATCCGGGAACGTTTCCAGTAATACCTCATCGTTACTCCAACCACCACCAAACGGCCCGTCTTCACTATACGCATAACACTTGGTCCATTCCGGACGCACAATGCCATAAGTTGAATAATGGCTAATAAACCATTGCTCAAGTTTCGTATTAAACTCAGCTGCATCCGGTTGATCAACATTGTTGTTGATCGCGTACCAGATCACCGTATCTTTTTCCGGATGATCCGGATGGGGGCGGGCACCGGAAAAAATCGGCTCAACTGCATTCGGCATCAAAATGTCGGCCGGATTATCCAAGCCATGCGCACGCAGCTCTACCGGACCTGTATAAGGATACAAACCACGGGATTTAAAATCTGCCACTAACTGAGTAAAGAATTGATAAAAATCGCTTAACGCGCGCTGCACATTGTCGCGCGAAACAATCACACCCCAGGCAGCAACCGTAACGCGGGGAGTCAATGGTTGCACATACAGGGTTTGGGTATAAGCCGAGCCCCACAGATCATTCAATTTGGTTTCCGGATCTTCATTCGCCATCAACGAATCCACCCCTTTCACCGATTGCGTGTTGTACTGCGCGACCGCTAATTTGGGGTAGGTGCGTAACGCAGACGACAGCACGTCTGCAGCCAACGGCGCCATCGTCACGCCATCAGACAAGGTATAGGGTTCAAACACTTCACGCGCACTGTCTGGTTTTTCTGGCGTAACTGTCCAGGTTTTTACCCAACAGGTTTGCTTTGAACTGAGGGGATACCAAATAATGTCAGTCGTACCATAATTGGCAGACATATTGGCAAAAGAATTCTCTGTCTGAGTTTCGGGTGTAGCCAAAAGCTCAGCAATATCGTGGCCGGTATGGCTTTGGCAGCGTATTTTGAGATTCGGACCCACCTGTAATTTTACTTCGGTAATAAAGGCGCGGGCCAGACAGGTCAACAACGGCCCGATACCGGGCTCATCTCGCTGAAACGTTCTCAGTGCGTATTGACCCTGAGCGTCGTCCCAAACAACAGCAGTTATGGCTAACGGGAGGTTGCTCAGCGTTCCCCAGGAATGGCCGGGTTGTAATGTTTCACCGGTCATGGGCGTGGCTGCTCCATGGGTGTTCATAGCTAAAGCACCGGCGATAGAAATTCCGCCAGGAGCAGTCGTGTGGTACAGGCCGAGGTCATACAATTCCAGTTCGGCACAAATATCTTCGATATAGGCACCGGCACCCACCGTTACGGACTTGATCTCTTCGGTGGCATTCACCGTGATCTGATTCATGAAGTCGTGGGTATGTACCAACAGGATATTCTCACCGCTATCACCTCGCGGTATCAATGTTGGTGCAAATCCGTGACCGGAACCGAAGGGGCGTAAGCGATAATTATTGGCTTTGGCCCAGTTGGCAAGGGTCACTACGTCATCTGCCGTCACCGGCGAACAGGACCATACGCCGGACACTTTTGTTTCGCGTGCCCAATTAATAAAACCTTGTTGGTATAACTCGATACCCGGGGGAAAATCGGGCGGCTCAGGAATCGTATTACTTCCCGAGCCAGCAACAAATTTACAACCGGGCAGCGTCGTAACCGCACCCGCTGCCAGAGCCGCTCCCATAAATTTTCGTCGGGTGAAGCTCAGGCCATGCTTAACGCTTTCAGAACTCATTTTTCTCAAACTCCATTTGTAGTGTATTCGCTTTTAAAACAGGTCCTTCCCTAGTGAGTACTTTTCTAACGCCACTGCGGTTGCGCGTTAATCCAGTACGGCAGTGGGCACAATCGGTAACACCACACTGGACGGATATTCCGGACTGATATGCAATGTAGTTACCCCCCCTTCTGCCATCGCCTGGCGAGGATAATTCAGCATAGCTTGCGCCTGATTGCTGGGACTGATAGCAACCCGCAACTTATTTCCTTTGCGGATAATAGTGCTGGTAGGGAAAATCTCGATTTGCATTTTGACCACTTCACCGGGCACCAACGGCTGGCTCTTTTCTTCTGTGAAATAGTGGTACGGCTGAATCATCTGGTCATTCATAAATCGTGATCGTTCAATATTCACTGCACGCCCGGAAGCGAGTAGCTGACCGGTGGTGATCGGCAACGATTGCTTTTTCGAAACTTCTTCAATTTGTACTGCAACCACGGCCTCTGTAACGGTGCTGTCGATCCAGACATCAGCCTGGATAGGCCCGTTGATATAATAGTCTTCCTGCATCGGTTCGGATTCGAATAGCAGACGCACCTGCTCTGTTTTTTCGGTATTGTAGAAACAGGATTTCGGTATGGTCAATCCCAACTTCCACTGATCAAAACTACGCGTACATTTGGTACCGTCGCCAATATGAACATCAAACTGAATCAGTCCCTTCGACTCAAACGCCTTTCCATCCGGGTGCGGTGGGTTCAGCATTGTGGGGCCGCTTTCTTCCGTTTGTGGTGCTGTCTGTGAAAGGCTCATATCGCCGTGTAAATACCAGCGCTGCGCGGTGGCCTGGGGATGCGGCCAATCAGTCGTAGTGGCGTAATGGTCACCGCGAAACTCTTGTGGCGTGCTCTTGCTTGGGTAATTTTTTACGTACTGTACGACCGGCGGAATGTCTTCGGTGCCGGTTTCCATATTATTCAGGTATTTGTCAAACCACTGCAGCATCAGGATATCGATTGGTGCAACACCGGTCGCGCCGATATGGGAGGTCACAAAGTTGATGAAGTGCGTCCCGTTGAATATCACCATCCGAGTTTCAACACCGTTTTTCTTCAACGCTTCATAGAGCAATGGCACATCACGCTGAAAAATATCGTTGAGAGCACCAAAGAAAAATGTCGGCGCTTTTATCTTATCCATATTTTCTATTGGTGAGCGTGTACGCCAGAACTCACCATCATAGGTTACATACGGTGCGCCATTTAAGGCGGATTCAATTAACGGGAGGTGATAACGCTGGACTTGATCCGTATGTTCTTTGGTGGTCTCGATTAATTGCGTCATGTAATGCGGATTGATTATCTGCGCCGGTAAATTCTGGGTCGCCAAAAAGTGTGTCAGATACATCCATTCACTCATAAATACAGCGTTGACCATGCCGCCAATACCCACAGTGCCGCGCATGGCGTCGCCCATCGGCAAGCTGGCGAAGATGGCATCAATGGAATCAGGCCTGCGCTGAGCCGCAAAAAGCGAACTGATCGCCATATAGGACACCCCGGCAACACCGAGCTTACCGTTACACCACGGCTGCTGATGCACCCAATCCACCGCATCCGCAAACCCGATCTGCTCGTCTTCACCTAGGAGTTCCCAACCGCCTTCCGAGGCCCCGGTGCCTAGCGCATCAACCGCCACTTGCGCGTATCCACGCCGCACCAAATAGGAATCGCTTAGCCCCATTAACGTGTTTCCTGGGGTGCCCATAAACATATAACTGAGGAGGTTGGTGTTATAGGCAGACTGCGTCAGCACCGAAGGAAACGGCCCTTCCAGAGGATTGCCGTCTTCATCCGCAGGCAGGGTCACACGCACGCTGAGCTGCTTGCCACCTTTGGTAGTGATGAACTGTAATGGTAAATCGACTGATTTCGGGTAGTCCGCGGGTCGGTAATACAGGTCACCGGCAATGGCATCGATACTGTCTTCATCTTCGTCCCCGAGAAGAAGCTCTTCGCTTTGCGGCGTAATTGACGGGCTGAGAACCTCTACGCTGTGCTCTTCGGGCCCTGTCGCTGCCTGCTCTGCTGCAGAATCCACAAGTGAATCCTCGCCTGAACAAGCCACCATTACCCATGAAACCAATAAAAGTACTAGGCAGCGGTTTATCTTAACCCCCGCGGTTATAGCAGAACCCAACATCTCAGTTACCCCTGATTTGTTCTTATATCATTGTTTTTATATGGTTATTCTTCTTCGTGCACCGGTTTGTTGCTATTTTTATAAGGAATTAAAACCAGGAACGAGTCGATCAATAGTACTTTCTGACCGGAAACATTGTCAATTTGAGTTGCAAAATCAAACATTTATAACACAAATAAGCAACCCGGATACGAAACAGATTTAACTATCAAATACGCACACGTCATTGGTAATTTCTATTACAGAGAAAGACACAATCAATTTTCACTAATGAGAATCATTTGCGATTATTGAGCGGTCTAGTTAATTCACTTACCGGGAATCACACCATGAAAAAGACAATCAGCTTCGCAATCATCCATATGGGCGTGGCGTTCACCGTGGGCTATGCCATGAGTGGTGACATCTGGGTTGGCGGCGCATTGGCGTTAGTTGAGCCATTGTGCAACACCGTCGCGTTCTATTTCCATGAAAAGATCTGGAATCGCAAGGCAGAAAACTCAACTGGGGTAGACACTGTAACGACAGCGGAGACTTCCGCTCCCCCTGCAATACCTGCCTAGCAGGTTTTGCAGCCCAGAGAAGGTGGATTGCTATGATTGTTCCGAAACTGATTCAGCAACACATGAAAACGCAAAAATTAAAACTGAACTATCGGCGCCTGGTACACCACCGGTCCGGTGGGCAGCCCGGTGGGGGAACCGCCAGCCGGCTCCAGACTGACTGCCAGAGCGTCTGAGTTTTGCATGATTGTGAGCAATTGCGGCGATAACGTGGTTTCCACCGCAGCACCGGAGACCGGCATCAATCCCAGCGATGCAGGCTTACCTCCTTTCGGTAACATCCACAATTCGAACGCTTTATTATCAACCGCTATTGCCTGGGCATTGATGGGTTTCACAATCAGCTTGCCGCTGCTTTCGCTGGTGGTAATGAGCCACAATGGTTGAGCATCAGCATCATTAAACATCGCCACCTGGTCTTGCCGATCCCAAGGTGCCAACTGCACGATATACACCGCCATTACGAGCGCCAAAGCCCCCCCCAAAGCAGCCCAGCCGCGCCACCACCACGACACACCCTCCTGCCGCTGCGGCGACTGAATCCGCGCCTGAATGAGATTCCAAACCTGTTTACGGGGCCGCTGCTCCGGAATCACTTCTGCCATCGGATTAATATGCTGCTCCCAGCTCCAAACCGCACTGCGCACACGATAGGATTCCATCATCAGCTTTTCAAAACGCTTGCGCGCTGCGCCGTGCATGGACCCCAGCACGTATTCCGCCGCCAGTTGTTCAAGCAATTCCGGTTTCAAGTAGTTCATGGCTCCAAACACCTCCGCAAACTCTGCAACCCCCGGCGAATCCAGCTTTTTATGGTGCCCAAAGGCGATTCAACCCGTTGCATCAATTCCTGGTGAGTTAATCCTTCAATAAATGACAGAACAATCAATTGTTTCTGTTCGCCGGATAGTTGCTCCAGGCATAGCTGTAATGCGTTCATTTCATCTCCGGCCACGGCCCACTGCAACGGCCCTGGTTCCTCGCTGGCGTTCTCCGGTAACAGCTCATCACTGGTGTCCTGTGGATGCCGCGCCCGCAAGAAATCCAGGGCACGATAGCGCACAATACTGGTAAGCCAAGTACTGACCTTGCCGCGCTCCTCATGGTACTCCGACGCGTGATACCAGATTTTCACAAACGCTTCCTGTAGTACCTCTTCCGCGCTGGCTCGATCTTTGAGCATACGCATACACAGCCCCATCAGAGCCGGTGAGGTTTTCTCGTAAAGCTGCCGGAAGGCAATTTGATCACCACAAGCCGTGGCTTGTAATAACCTCATCAATTCCGCTTGATCTGCCATCATCCCGTTTCCTTTTTAATAGTGAGCATATACGGTACACCGTCTGTTTTAGATGCACAGAAAATATATTTAATAATATTGCATCCAATCTGGATCCCCCTGCGTAAAGACTTCATGCAATCACACTGTTTATCCCGCAGGAGGAATTTATTATGAATACCCGGCACTTACGCACTCCACTGGCTATCGGCATCGCTGCTGTTTGTGGATCACTACTCTGCACCACATCACAGGCTTCCAGTCACCGCGAAGCCCCCTTCATTTCCAACTTACCCAAAGTCGATGCTACGGATCTTTACGCATTCCGTAGCTACGAGCCCGGCCGCGAAGGTTATGTCACGCTGATTGCGGATTATTTTCCATTGCAGGATGCCTATGGTGGCCCGAATTATTTTGATTTAGACAAAAATGCCGTCTATGACATTCATATTGATAACAACGGCGACGCCAAAGAAGACATCACCTATCGTATTCAGTTCGACGATATTGTTCAGGATCTTGCACTCGAAATTGAGGGTAAAACCGTATCCGTACCATTGAAAAATATCGGGCCTATCGGGCCGGATAAGGATGACACTGACAACCTCAATGTGCGCCAGCAGTATAAGGTCACACAAATTATGGGAGGCAGCAACAGGGGCAAAAAACGCGCGGTAAAAAATGCGATGGATGGCAGCACGGTGTTTCGAAAACCAGCGGATTACATAGGGACAAAATCCCTGAGTGATTATGAAAGCTACGCACAAAGCCATATATATGACGTCATGCTACCACACTGCCCCGATCCTGGACGGCTGTTTGTGGGCCAACGCAAGGAGCCTTTTGTGGTCAATCTGGGTGAGGTATTTGATTTGGTCAACCTGAACCCGCTTGGTGCGGTGGACGCCAAACCGAACACCATCGCCGATAAAAACATTACTTCGATCATTATGGAAGTTCCAGCACACTGCCTAACCAAAGGTAAGGAATCCGTGATTGGTGCCTGGACTACCGCCAGTGTCAGGCAATTACAATTCTTTCACCCACATCCGGACTTTGATAAGGGCAAAGCACCCCTATTGAGCGCCGGCCCCTGGACTCAGGTTTCGCGACTGGGTATGCCACTGGTTAACGAGGTAGTGATCGGTTTGAAAGACAAGGATAAGTTCAACGCCAGTAAACCAAAGCACGATGCTCAGTTTCTTGACTACGTAACGAATCCAACGATACCCGAACTGCTGGAAATTTTGTTCCCGGGAACGGCAGTTGCGCCTAACCTTTTTCCCAGAACCGATCTGGTAGCCGCGTTTCTGACGGGCGTAGAGGGCCTCAATCAGCCAGCCAATGTAACCGCCTCGGAAATGTTGCGACTGAACACCGCTATTGCGCCTGTTTCGATACAGAATCAGAACAACCTGGGTGTACTGGGCGGCGACCTGGCCGGTTTTCCCAACGGCCGCCGACCCGGGGATGACGTAGTGGATATTATATTACGAGTCGCCATGGGTGCATTGATTCCAGACGCCGCTATTGCGCCCAACAACACCGCGCCACTGACCGACGGAGCCACCGTAAGTTCGGCGGATTTCAACGCGCAATTCCCCTACCTGAACCCCCCCGTGCCCGGGGCCGGGCTCTGATACCTATCACCGGCTAGCGAAGGTTCGGTCCTGAGAAATATTGGTTATGGAAATTAATCACTGAATTTCATTTTCAATGAGGGTAATCACATGAAGTCCGGTACAGATTCTAATGCTGTAAGTGGATGGGCATTTTTTCCTGTCGGCATGGCGGCGGCGATAATCGCCGTAGTAATCGTGTGCATCGTCGGCAATATTGCAGGATGCGACCCTGCGCAGGATCAGGATGATACTGTATTACTGGTTCGTGATTACCCTATTTTTGAACAAAGGACGGCGCACTCTGAACCACTCAGCATGGCGCAAGCCACACAACAAGCCTGGGAATGGGTGATGACCGGCACCAATAGCGGAGAATATCATTACTATGGCTATGCACGCGGTATCCTTGATCCCTGGTGGGACCAAAATAATGTCAGCTCTGAACTACGAATTCTGCGAGCCGTCATACTTCAACAGCAACATTTTTTTGACCAAGCGCTTGCAGACCTGAATCAGGTTATCGATTCGGACCCTCAGAATGTTCAGGCTCGATTTACACGTTCGGCCATTTTATTCGCGACTGGAAAGCTGGATGCGGCGCTACTTGACTGCCAGCGCGTTTTTCTTAAGGCTGACCCGATAAGTGTCACGCTTTGTGTTGCCCCCATCAAAGGCTTGCAGGGCCACGCGCCTGTCATGATCGACAAATTAAACACGCTACTAGCGGTATCCGAACTCGCCTCACTACAGCAGCGTGAAGTTCACATCACACTCGCCGAGCTGTACTGGTTGCAGGGCAATATGGCGGGCGCAGAAAAGCAATTTAAACAGGCCCTGAACATTACGCCACAGCATGGCTACGTGGTGTCGCAGTACAGTGAATTTCTGCTGTCCTTAAAACGATACAATACGCTGGCGAATTTTTTACAGCAGCAACCACCTAGCATCGAAAATCAGATCAATTTGTATTATGCGCAAAAAGAACAGAGCAAACCCGAACTGAGCGAACTCAAAAACACCATAACGGAAAACATAACAACCCTCACCAATACAGGTGACCAAAAGCCCGCCCTGGATAACTCCAGATTATTGTCCCTTTATCACTCCAGAGTTGAAAACGATTCCCGCGCTGCCCTGCTCTACGCGCGTAAAAACTGGGACCGGCAAAAAGGCATGATCGATACCCTGCTTCTTATGAATGCGGCTACAAAAGAACGGGATATCAGGACAATAGACAAGGTGAGCCAGTGGCTAGAAGAAAATTTGATTCAAGACCAGAGGCTGGCCAACTATGGAGCGATTGATAGTGAATAAGTTAATTCTGATTTTCCTGCACATGCTGATCGCCAATCACTGCTTCGCACACACCGGTAGCACCAGCTATTTGTTTCTGGAACCGCAAGGTAATCTCATAAATGCCGAGTGGAAAATCCCCTTGTCAGACCTGGATCGTGTACTGGACCTGGATCTCGATCTGGACAACCAAATTACCCGAACCGAAGTTCAGCTTTCCGCTGAGAGAATCCGACGCTATGCCTTCTCGACACTCATCACGAAGCAACACCAAAAAAACTGCCGTATCTCCGGCGATACTTTCAGGATCGATAGATTGGATACTAAACCGGCTGTGTATCTGGATTTTCGTATCGACTGTGAGAGCAAACTAACGGAACAGGACACGTTGACGCTGAACTACCGGTTATTCCACCAGGTCAATCCGTGGCACCAGGGTATCGTCAGTGTTAAAAACCAGACCGGCACGCAACGATTTGTCTTGTCCCAGCAGCGAACTGTTATAACACTTTCCGAAAACACCCCTGATTCAGCTTCGTTTCTTACCTTCATCATAGAAGGTATTTGGCACATTTATATCGGCCTGGATCATATTCTGTTTCTTATGACGCTTATATTTCCGATAGTATTGGGCAAGAAAAATCAAACCCGGCCCGGCTCCACCCGTACGCTTTTAAAATCACTTTTCTCCATTGTGACCGCTTTTACAATTGCCCATTCAATTACCTTAATGCTGGCTGCATCCCAGACTATCACCTTACCTACCCAATGGGTTGAAAGTGGAATTGCGCTGTCGGTCATTATCGGTGCAGCACTCGCCCTCTACCCTTCGTTCAATCGCTGGCGCTGGTCATTGGCTTTTGGCTTTGGCTTGATTCATGGCTTCGGCTTCGCCAACGTGCTTTCCGATTTAATCCTGCCTGCGGAATCGGTCACGCTCCACTTGATAGCATTCAATATCGGAGTGGAATTGGGGCAACTGAGTATTGTCGCTGCAGTGGTACCACTGCTGTTAATGCTAAGCCGAATTCCGCCACTGCGGTATCGCCTGCTGGCACCGGGCATGATGACGGTCATCGGCTTTGGTATGCTGTGGTTATTACAAAGAGTCTTTGGTGTGGCCCTCAATATCCCGATCTGAATGCAGACCAATGAAAACTGGCACTTTCCAGTACTTCGCCATACGTCCGCACATCCATGATGTCGGCCCACTGCTCGGTTGCGTTGCGCAGGGATCCGCCTTGCGCTAATCCCGACTTCTTCAAACTTTCAATCTGATCTTCAAAGCCCAATGTGCGAGCCTCTGCAATTTCCTGATGAAGCAGCCCAGCGCTTAAGGCCATGGCGGAATTTTGTTTACCGATCGCCTCAGATTCAAAATACCGGCGCTGTTCCGCAGGTGTCGATGCGGCATTCGTATCTCTGGTAAAAATGGTACGCATGTTACTGGGTGACTCATTCAGCCCCAAACAGATCATTTGCAGTCACCCACCAAACGATGCCCTCTGGGAACGAGGAATTATCTCGCGCCCAGGAACAGATTATTCTGAACCATCTGGCAACTTGGGAAAAAGACAAACTGGCTGCTCAGGTACACATCCGCCTATTTGAAAATTACCATCCGGCAAGATAAACGATCCGGATATTGCAGCCTGTTTGGATATGAGCACCCGTACGATGCAACGATCAATTAAGCAGGCATCGCAGCAATGATTTTTTTAGCGAATGTATTCAGCTTTTCCTGGTCTTCCATTACAGCTGCGTGTTTTTTTGTCCGCAGCGTAACAATAGAGGTCGGCAGTAGATGGAAATGCAGATGGGGAACCGTTTGCCCTGCTTGCTCACCGCTTAACTGAAACATCATTATGCCTTCAGTAGAGAAGGCGATTTTCAATGCCTCGCCCACTTTTTTCATGGTCTGAAAACACGCCTGATAGTATTCCTCGGGTAAATCAAACAGGGTGACCGCAGACACTTTGGGAATAACCAGCGTGTGCCCGTCGCATTGTGGCATAATATCCATAAACGACAAAGTCAACTCGTCTTCATAAACTTTTATACAGGGCAATTCGTTTCGTAGAATTTTGGCAAAAATATTCTGGTCGTCGTAACTCATGACGTATCTCCGCGTATACACATTTGATTGAATCAATAGGCTTAAAAACCGGCTTGATAGGCTAGCGCGAATCAGGGCCGACCTGCAAGATCTGCTTTTACAGAGAATCCCGTCTATGGCATAGTCTTTTCACTTTGCAATGGAAAAGGAGCCTCCCTTGAGCAACGAATCCGCATTACCTAAAACAGTATTGATCACCGGTGCCTCTGCCGGTATCGGCAAAGCCATTGCCCATGTTTTTGCCCGCCATGAATTCGACGTTATTTTGGTGGCACGACGCGAAGACAAGCTCAGTCAAGTCCAGCAGGAGATCAAACAACAGTACGGACAGATGGCCTATGTTATTACCGAGGATCTCGCCGATCCGGCTGCGCCACAACGAATATATGACTGGTGTGAACAACAAGGTTTGCAGGTCGATGCATTGGTGAACAACGCAGGCTACGCACTCCATACGGATTTTCTGCAATCAGACTGGAAGACACACCGTGATTTTATGCAGGTTATGACGATCAGCGTAACTGAACTGTGCTATCTTTTTGCGCCCGGAATGAAACAACGAGGCTATGGGCGAATCCTTAACCTCGCGTCGCTTGCTGCCTTTTCACCTCAGTTAAAAGGCAATCTTTACGGCGCAGCAAAATCCTTCGTGTTGGATTTCAGCCAGGCGCTTGATTTGGAACTGCATCCCCATAATGTGTATTGCAGCGCGCTATGTCCAGGCCTGACGTTTAGCGAATTTCATGATGTGATGGGCACCCGTGGCTCGGTCAGCAAATTACCGCGTTTCATGTGGATGACCGCAGAAGAGGTAGCCAATGAGGGTTATGACGCATTGATGGAGGGCAAACCGGTGCACGTGACCGGGTTAGTAAATCAAGGGTTATCCCATGTTATGGCAGCACTACCTTCTTCGGTAAAACAGTTTTTATCCAAGCAACAAAAAGTCATCTAGAAAGAAAGACATCCGAACTTGACGCGCCTGCGCTTAACTGTAAATATATACAGCACTATGCAGGCACGGAGCACCACGGATGGTTTCTTATACCAATAATACGCATCTAAGTAAGCAACAGGTACGCGAGCTGTTGCAGCAATTGTCAGGGCCTTATTGGCTAATGGGCGCTTTACTCTATAGCGGAGGCTTACATCCGGCTGAATGTGTAAAGCTGCGGGTTCAGGATTTGGATCTTAGTCATAGCCACCTGCAAATTCGCAGACACCTGCCGGTGATGCTGGCTCCCCAATTAATTCCTCACCTAAAGTTGCATTTGTTACGAACCCGGACCCAACACTTGAAAGCATTGGCTCAAGGTGATGGCTGGGTGCCCACCTCGACTGCTCCTTATATTAGCCGGAACTGGTTATTGCAGTTTGTCTTTTCCGCTCCCGGTACTCGCGTTAATCACAATCAACTCAGGGTTAAACAGCCTTTTCCAGAAACACGCTTATTAAACTCGGTGCATACGGCTGCTCAGAGTTTGCAGTCGCAGCCGTCGATTTCTGCCTACGATCTGCGCCGGGCGCTGGCTCACCATTTATTGGAAAGCGGTTGCTCGGTGCAATTAATGCAGCAACAATTGAGATTAGTCCGCCAACAAAATGAAATCGATCATGGTGGGGACAACAGCCATAGGGACCAGGCGGCAATGCAGCTTCTATTCAGAGAAATTTTCTCGCCAAGAGTGCTGGGTCAAAAGCATCACCCGGATTTTGTTTCGGAGCCTGCTGCTGTTTATCGTATTGCCAGCTGATGCGCTGCAGGAACGCGGTTAAAATAGCTGATGGTGCGTGCAAACACATCACGGCGATACAACTCCAGCTCATTCACCACATGGTGGCGAACCTTAGCCATGTATTGCACCTGAGTTCCGATAAACAGCTTTTCCAACACCGGCACGTTGTATTCCCAATCCACCGTCTGATCGCATTTACCCTGGATAATCAGCAGAGGAAACCGAACCGGAGCATGACGTCCCAGATAGGGAATCCATTTTTTTAACGCCCCCACCCAATGGGCAGACAAGTAACGGGGCTGCAGCGGATCCTGATTGCGGACGAATTCCAGAAAAGCCTCGTCGTTGGAACTCTCACCAAATTTACGTTTTACAAACCGGCTGAACGGACTAACGAGGGTATGCAGTTTGCTGTTCCAGAACCAGTTTACCGGCCTTATCAGGGGAGCGTAAAAAACCGCTTTCTCGAACGGGATGCGTTCTTCCTGCCCTTCGAACTGAACCAAATATTCCGCTACGATGGCGCAGCCAGTGCTTTGTGCCGCCACTTGCCAGGGAGACGGTAGCTGTTGATTACCACATAACTGTAATACTTTTTTGAATACCGGTTGATACTGCCGGAATGAGGATATTGCCGCACGGGAGCCGGATGATAAACCGTGCCCGGGCAGATCAAATGCCACCACCGCGCACTGGTTCTTGAGCAATGCCTTGATCAGATGGTTGTATATTCCCACGTGATCATAATATCCATGCACCACGAACACCGTCGCTTTGGCGCGCATCGGGATAAAGGTGTGCAACACAATATCGAAACCCGCCACATGAGTTTTACCCATGTAAGCAGACACACCGGTATATTGATTTTCAAAATCTATTTTGTAGAAACGCCGATATTCCTGTAACGCAGGATGAAACGGCCGCTCGTCTTGCAAAGAGAAGTCCGGCAGCTTTTGGCGTAATTCAACGGATATTAACTTCAAGGCAATAACAGGGCAGATGGGTGATGTTTACAGTCTAGTGTCATTTGTACGACAGGGCCAGAGCCTCATAGCCACTATGAGACTCCGGGCCAGTTAAATCAGGCAGCGATTATTTCACTTCCTGATCCAGTTCACCTTTATCGTATTTGGTGAACATGACTTCCAGGGACATCGGCTTGATTTTGCTGGCATTTCCCGCTGTACCAAAGGCTTCATAACGGTCAATACAGATATCACGCATCGCACCGACGGTTTCTTTCAGATATTTACGGGGATCAAATTCCGCCGGGTTAGCCGCCATAAAGCGACGAATCGCACCGGTTGACGCCAGACGCAGATCGGTGTCGATATTCACTTTGCGTACACCAAACTTAATGGCTTCTACAATCTCTTCCACCGGCACACCGTATGTTTCACCAATGTCGCCGCCGAATTCATTGATCACCTTGAGCCATTCCTGAGGCACTGAAGAAGATCCGTGCATAACCAGATGACAGTTTGGAATGCGCTTGTGAATTTCTTTGATCTGACCGATTGCCAGAATATCGCCTGTAGGCGGACGGGTAAATTTGTACGCGCCATGAGATGTGCCGATGGCTATCGCCAGGGCATCCACACCCGTGTCTTTAACGAATTGTGCGGCTTCTTCCGGATCGGTCAGTAGCTGAGAATGATCCAGCACACCCTCTGCACCAACGCCGTCTTCTTCACCGGCCATACCGGTTTCCAGAGAACCCAGACAACCGATTTCACCTTCAACGGAAACCCCGCAAGCGTGGGCCATTTTCACGACTTCGCGGGTAACACCGGCGTTGTAGTCATAATCCATCGGGGTTTTACCATCCGTCCCCAGCGAGCCGTCCATCATGACTGAACTGAAACCCAGTTGAATGGAACGCTGGCAAATTGCCGGACTGGTGCCGTGATCCTGGTGCATGACGACCGGGATATGAGGGAATTCTTCCACCGCCGCCAGAATCAGGTGACGCAGGAACGGCGCACCTGCGTATTTACGGGCGCCTGCAGAGGCTTGCACAATCACCGGACTGTCGGTTTTGTCGGCCGCTTCCATGATCGCGCGCATTTGCTCCAGGTTGTTTACGTTGAATGCGGGAACGCCGTATCCAAATTCTGCAGCGTGGTCCAATAATTGTCGCATGCTGATGAGTGCCATAATACTGTGCCTCGTCTTGTTCGATGTAAGGGTTCGTGAGTGTGTTTACTTCGCGCGCTCTTGTAACATTGCCACGGCGGGGAGCGTCTTGCCTTCCACGTACTCCAGGAAAGCACCACCGCCGGTGGAGATATAGGATACTTTATCGGCTACGTTGTATTTGTCTACTGCTGCCAGAGTATCACCACCACCCGCAATGGAAAATGCCTGACTGTCAGCAATGGCGTGAGCTAATACTTTGGTGCCGTCCCCGAACTGATCCACTTCGAACACGCCAACCGGTCCATTCCAGAGCACGGTTTTGGCCGCTAAGATCTTGTCTGCAAAGAGTTTTGCAGTATCCGGGCCAACGTCCAGGATCATGTCATTATCGCCCACATCCGCCACCGGTTTGACTACCGCTTTGGCATTACTGACAAACTCCATAAAATCGTCGATCGGTCCGGTGATTTCCGCTACCACTACATCCGTCGGCAAGGGCACTTCCACCTTCGCGGCAATGGCCTTGGCTGTGTCGATTAAATCCTTTTCACACAAGGACTTACCTACATTGAAGCCGGCCGCTGCCAAAAAGGTGTTGGCGATACCGCCGCCGACAATCAGCTGGTCGCATTTGTCAGACAGGCAATTCAATACATCCAGTTTCGTCGACACTTTGGAGCCTGCAACGATCGCCAACATGGGCTTTTCGGGCTTCGCAAGCGCTTTTTCCAGGGCGTCCAATTCGTCGGCCAACAGGATGCCTGCACAAGCAACAGTGGCAAATTTACCGACACCGTGAGTAGATGCCTGCGCCCGGTGAGCGGTTCCGAATGCATCCATAACAAAGACATCACAGAGAGCAGCGTAGGATTTAGCCAGGGCTTCACCGTCTTTCTTTTCACCGGCATTGAAACGTACGTTTTCCAGCAACACCAACTTGCCTGCGTCGACTTTTACGCCATTTTCAAAGTCAGCCACCACCGGCACATCGAAACCCAATAGTTCGCCAAGACGCTTCGCCACCGGTGCCATCGTGTAAGCAGCGTTTTCTTCTGCGCTGCCACCCTCTACCGGACGGCCGAGATGGGACATCAGGATCACGGATGCGCCCTGCTTCAATGCCAACTCTACCGAAGGCAATGACGCTCGAATGCGCACATCACTGGTCACTTCACCCTTTTTAACGGGTACGTTGAGATCAGCGCGGATCAATACGCGCTTGCCGGACAAATCCAGGTCGGTCATTTTGATTACAGACATACTCTTCCTCAGTCGTTCTGTTGCTTACATTTTGAATTCGTAATTTTGTCTCAATTGCAGACTCACAACGCAGCAAAGCGCTCCACTAAGTCCAGCAGACGATAGGCAAAGCCGGTTTCGTTATCATACCAGGCCACTATTTTTACCATTTCGTTACTGATGATAGTTTGCGTTTCGTCATAAATTGCAGATTCTGTGCGGCCCAAAAAGTCCGCGCTCACCAGTGGCTCGTCGCAATACCCCACAATGCCTTTATACGACCCAATACTGGCCTGCCTCATTACCTGATGGATGGCGTCTGCCGAGGTGACTTTATGATCCAGCATTAAAGTCAGATCCACCGCCGCAACATTTTGTGTTGGTACCCGCATGGAGTAACCGTCAATTTTTCCAGCCAATTGCGGCAACACCTTTTGCACGGCTCCAATGCTGCTACTGGTGGTGGGGATCAGGTTTTGTGCGCCTGCTCTGCCCCGGCGCAAATCCCGATGCACATGGTCCAGTAACACCTGATCACTGGTGTAGGAATGGATCTCCGTCATAAACACCTGTTTTACACCAAAGCTCGCATCCATAATCTGCAATAACGGAGCGATGCAATGGGTGGTGCAGGACGCGCTGGAAACCACTTTGTGTTCAGCGTTCAACTGCTGATGGTTTACGCCGTAAACAAACGTGCAATCTACATCATCGAAAGCCACGGCACCGATAATGACGCGTTTGGCTCCGGCCTGCAAATGAAGCCCGGCATCAGCATAGGCACGAAAAATACCGGTGCATTCCAACACCAGATCCACGTTCAACTCAGCCCATGGACACTGCGCCGGATCCTCGATCCGCAACAAGCGGACGCGGTCACCATTCACCTGCAGTGTATTATCATCCAGTAATGTGACGGCCGTATTGAAGCGCCCGTGCGTGGTGTCGTAACGGGTCAGATGCAAGAGGGATTCCGCCGAGCCCAGATCATTAATCGCGACCAGCTGCACATCCCGGTTACTGCCATGCTCGCGGCCCTGATACAGCGCGCGCAGCATGTTGCGCCCTATCCGGCCATAACCATTAATAGCAACCCTGATGGGTGGGCGGAGTGAGGGATTAGCAGGCTCAAGGCTCATGGAAAGGGCTCCTAAAGAACCCCTTCTACAGCAGCCACCACATTCTCTGCAGTGATACCGAAATGCTTGAACAAATCACCTGCCGGCGCGGATTCACCAAAGGTGGTCATCCCCACGACAGCACCGTCAAGGCCAACCAGCTTGTACCAGAAATCCACCATGCCCGCTTCCACGGCGACACGGGCACGCACAGCCGCAGGCAATACAGATTCGCGGTAAGCGGCGTCTTGCTTCAAAAACAGATCAACACTGGGCATGGATACAACAGAGACGTTTTTGCCTTTGCCTGCCAGTGTTTCAGCCGCGCTCATCGCCAGTTCCACTTCTGATCCGGTCGCTATAATCAGGGCATCCTGCTGACCATCGGCAAACGCTTTCAGCACGTAACCGCCTTTGGCGACATCAGACAATTGCTGATCGCTGCGGGTCATCGGTGCCAGCCCCTGACGGGAAAACACCAAAGCACTGGGGCCGTCTTTCCGTTCAATTGCCGCTTTCCAGGCCACCGCCGATTCCGCTGCATCGCAAGGACGCCATACCGACATATTCGGTGTGGTACGCAGGTTGGTCAGCTGTTCGATAGGCTGGTGGGTGGGGCCATCTTCGCCCAGACCGATCGAATCGTGGGTGTAGACCTGGATATTTTGCTTCTTCATCAACGCCGCCATACGCATCGCGTTACGGGCGTATTCCATAAAGATCAGGAAGGTTGCGCCATAAGTAATGAAGCCACCGTGCAGGGCGATACCGTTAATGGCTGCTGTCATGCCGAATTCACGTACACCCCAGTAAATGTAGTTGCCGCTGGCGTCTTCGGCGCTGACACCTTTGGAGCCTTTCCAGATAGTCAGGTTGGAACCGGCCAGATCCGCTGAGCCACCCAACAATTCCGGTAAGATCGGACCAAAGGCATTAAGACAATTTTGAGACGCTTTACGGGATGCCACCTTCTCGCCCGCGGCCTGTACTTCTTTGATATAAGCGCTGGCTTGAGCTTCCCAGTCCGCAGGCAAGTCGCCTTTGGTGCGACGCTCGAATTCAGCGGCCAATTCAGGATATTCGTTACGGTAGTTGTCGAACAATCGCTGCCAGTCGCTTTCGGCTTTGGCGCCTTTTTCTTTAGCACTCCAGGCGTCATAGATATCCTGAGGTACGTGGAACGGGGCGTGGGTCCAGCCTAGTTGCTTGCGGGTCAATACGATTTCGTCGTCGCCCAGAGCGGCACCGTGGCATTCTTCTTTGCCTTGCTTGTTTGGTGATCCGAAGCCGATTATGGTTTTACAACAGATCAGGGTCGGCCGGTCAGGGTTGGCTTTTGCCATTTCCACAGCGGCGATCAGCTCTTCTGTGCTGTGCCCATCCACCTGAGGGATCACGTGCCAGCCATAGGATTCGAACCGCTTGGCGGTGTCATCGCTGAACCAGCCACCCACTTCGCCATCGATTGAAATGCCATTATCGTCATAGAAGGCAATCAACTTGCCCAGGCCCAGGGTACCTGCCAGGGAGCAAACCTCATGGGAAATACCTTCCATCATGCAGCCATCGCCCATAAATACGTAGGTATTGTGGTCAACTACGTTATACGCACCGCGGTTAAACTGCGCCGCCAGAACTTTTTCGGCGATAGCCATACCCACAGCATTGGCAATACCCTGACCCAAGGGGCCGGTAGTGGTTTCGACACCGGGGGTATATCCGTATTCCGGGTGGCCCGGGGTTTTTGAATCCAATTGGCGGAAGTTCTGCAATTCTTCGATGGGCAGGTCATAACCGGTAAGGTGGAGCAGCGAATAAATCAGCATAGAACCGTGGCCATTCGACATCACAAAGCGGTCGCGGTCGACCCACTCAGGATTGGCGGGGTTGTGCCGGAGATAGTCACACCACAGCACCTGGGCAATGTCAGCCATTCCCATCGGGGCTCCGGGGTGTCCGGAATTGGCTTTTTGTACGGCGTCCATAGACAGGGCGCGAATGGCATTTGCGAGTTCACTGCGGGTGGGCATCGGGCATGCTCCTAATCATCTTAGCGGGTGATACAGATTTGGGGGCGCTATTGTCGCTTAAGTGGTGGCGGGCTTCAAACCTTATTGGAGAGCGTAGCGAATAGCTTCGAGAATTGAGGTGTGAGATTAGCTTATTTGCTCGCTTGGGTTCCGATCTAGTATCAACTCCTCCGATGATCCTGCTCGAACTTCAACAAAAGCAGCTTTTTCAATTGGTAAGATTTCTCTGCGCAATACACAACTTTAAGCCGTGTATAACCTTGGCAAGGCCGTGGCTATTCATGTTGTGCTTGTCGAGCATTTGTTAGCTGATCTAAAGAGTCCTGCACCTTAGCCGCCATGTGCAAGGCACCCATCTGCTCAAAGAGTTTCTTAGCGTCAAGCCAATTAGCTTTGGCTTGGTCGACGTTACCCAGCTTTCGATGCACATCACCCAGATTGCCATAACTAATTGCTATTCCCTCCTTATTACCCAGTTCGGTATTGATTGCCAACGCTTTTTGATGGAGCTCGATGGCCTCGTCCATGTCATCCAGCGCTGAATACACTATACCCAGATTGTCATAGTTTTTGGCCATGCATTGCTTGCTGCGCAGCTCCGTGCATATCATCAACGCTTTTTCGTGTACCCGAATGGCTTTGTCTGGCTCACCACGTTTCCGATACACTACACCGAGATTACCAAAGTCGTTAGCCATACCCTCCTTGCTGCCCAACGAGATGTCAATCGCCAACGCTTTTTGGTGGAGCCTGAGTGCCTTGTCCAAATTACCCTCCGTTTGATACGCAATACCCAGGTTGCCAAGATTTGTAGCCATACCTTCCTTGTTACCATTCTCGGTATTTATCGCCAATGCTTTTTGATGGAGTTCGATGGCCTTGTCCAGATTACCGAGTTTTTGATATATGATGCCGAGGTTGTCATAATTTTTAGCCATATACTCCTTATTGCCCACTTGGGTATTGATAGCTAACGCTTTTTGGTGAAGTTCGATGGCCCTATCCAAATTACCCAATATAGAATACACAATACCGAGGTTGCCATAATTTTTAGCCATACCCTCCTTGCTACCCAATTCCGTATTAATTGCCAACGCTTTTTGATGAAGTTCGATAGCCTTGACCGAATCACCCAATATTGAATACACAATCCCCAGGTTGCCCGCGCCAATAGCGTGAGAGTCAGAACGATCCGGTGTCAATCTTAGAAATTGGCTGTACGCTGCAATTGCATGATTCAGCTTTCCTGTGCGTCGATACAAATTTCCCAACTGATTCCAACTATCAGCAGCATCTGGCGCGAGCAGCACAGCACGTTCATAGGCAACCAGGCCTTTTGGGGGATCACTGGCAAACCACAGGGCACCTTTTTCTGCGTACAGATCGGCAGCTTTAGCCACTTCTTTTTCCAGCTCGTTTATGGCGTCATTCAATAATTTATCCGCTCTGGCGGGATCGCCCTGGGCCAGGCCGGCCAACGCCAGATCGTATTTGTCCGGTGAAGATGATTGTTGTTTGCCTTCAACCAAACGGGCAATGGTCTGTTGCTGGGATTTTATGGTGGCGGTTTTTTGTTCGTCACTCAGCGCCAGTTTTTCCAAATCTCGGGTTTGCACCAGCAAGGCTTCGATGGCTTTGGGGTCGGTACAGATAATGGAGACAGACCCAGTGATATGGGCGATAGTCGGACTGCAGGCGCCGTGAGTTGTTTGCTCATTTCCAACAAGATCTGCCCCGACCGCAGAAGAGAGCCAAGGTAGCACCACTATCAAATAACAGCATCGGACAAGAATCACGGAGTTTCCTTGTTGTGATATCAGGGTTGCTGCTCGGTTTGCTCTAAAGGCAGTGAGGAGTCCTGTTTAACCGAGTTATTGTTGCCGATGGTGACTGGGCCGTTCACGTCTCTGACTGCAGGGCTATTGGGGCCATACGTGGTTTGACCGGAATCGTTATTGGAAAGCATAAATAAACCCGTAATCACGGCAGCTAACACTAAACCCCCGACACCAATCCAAGCGGCTTTAATTGTGTTGTCCTGAAGTTGCATGATGCGTTCTCTGTATCCTGTGGGCGTCACTATAATAGCGAATTTTTGGATAATGGGGACTTAATAAGAAGTGTTTTTTGTATACAAAGAGCAAAACCAATACGGATCTTAAGCACCATCACTACCCAACTTTTAACCGACCAAGTCTAGACTAACGCAGATTACGTTGGGCTTTCTGTGAAAATTTCGAGCCGTCATTCGCTATATTTGTGCTAAAAGTTATTACAACTCAAGATTTACCTCCAAGCCAAAACCAAATAATGCTTAATTAATTTAAAAATATGATCATAATCAATTAATATTCACTTCAAATTTTTCTTCCAATCCCCATTCAATATCTTGAGTTACGACCCTATTCAATAGGTCATGAATTCTAGTAAATTCATCCCCCATAGACTCTTTAGACAAAGCCGAATTTTCCCAAACAAGTGTAATGGGTCGCTCTATGTCAGTACTCAATATATCCCAAAGCGCATCCAAATTACTCCCATAATGAGGTGGAAAATCTAAGGCCACTGCTAAGTGCTTGTGAAAATCTGCTTCTGTTTTAATATCACTTCCGTTAATAACAATTTCCATCTTTGATAATTTCCTCAATCCTTCCAACGACCAATCATATGCACTGTTTCATAGTGATCTGGTGTCACATATAACAGTCCATCATTTGAATATAGAAGCCGTGTTCCAGGTTGCTTGGCCCTGGTTACCGTACTATTAAGCCCAACATCTGCCTCATGCCACACACGGCCCTGCACTGAAGGTAAAATATTAGTGCTATTTTGGAATACATCACCACCAAGCTGACCACTTGGCACAGAATTACTTAACGCCTTACCCGGTTTCCATCCCTGCTGTATAGCTTGACTTTTACTGACATAATTAGAAGGTAAATGCCCCGTCGCTCGAAGGCTGTCAACTAATGGATTAGCTGACTCTGTAACACTCAGCAGCTCTTTATGCTTAATAAAATTTGCTGCATTATGCGCCGGAGTGGCTGCACTATTGCTCGGAATATTCCCCGGAACAACCTTCTCCGGCACCCCATCCACATCAAGCTGTTTCCCGGCAACACCTTCAACCTCATCCCCATGCTTAACAACAGCCTCACCCACATCCACTGCTTCATCCGCATGTTTTGCCATTTTACCAGCCGTTCGAGCTCCGCGCACGGCCGCTTTTCCTCCGGGAATAATACTGGCGGC
>Ga0207904_1000139_pt1 | contig 42192 bp, 40 predicted proteins | sample MalvirmetaMSP118_FD_184232 | JGI IMG/M metagenome (GOLD analysis project Ga0207904, IMG submission 184232) | Marine viral communities from the Deep Pacific Ocean - MSP-118 (SPAdes) | ecosystem: Environmental > Aquatic > Marine > Oceanic | place: Pacific Ocean | collected 2011-05-30 | reverse complement strand
GTTGCTGGATTCAGCCCACCAGAGTCAATCCATTTTGGAAGCCATCGCCCGCCCAGCGGAAAAAACCAAAACCTGGGCGGAGTACCGCCCCATCTTTATGACACAGGATCGAATCGACCAGGGTGTTGCTTTCTATCAGCAACATCAGGCGGTGTTTGAACGGGCTGAAAAGGAGTTTGGCGTATCACGCTATATCATTCTTGCCATTATCGGCGTTGAAACCCGTTACGGAAAACACAAAGGCAATTATCGCGTCATCGATGCCTTGACCACGTTGGCCTTCGACTATCCGCCGCGCAGTCCGTTCTTTCGCAGTGAATTAAAACATTTTCTTCATCTGGAAAAAGAAGCGGGAATCGACTTGATGCAAGCCAAAGGCTCTTACGCCGGAGCAATGGGCTTTGGCCAGTTTATTTCCAGCAGCTATCGCCATTATGCCGTGGATTTTAATGACGACGGTCATCGCGATCTGATCAATGATCCGGTGGATGCCATCGGCAGCGTCGCCAATTATTTCAAGCAGCATGGCTGGAAAACGGGACAACCGGTGGTAAGTAAGGCTCAACTAAAAAAATCCCCTGCAAAAACAGACAGCGTGATCAACCAGGCATTAAAACCAAAATTAACTATACTTGAGCTTAAAAAGGCAGGGCTGATCCCCGACGACGCCTATGAGGACCGGTCTTTGGCTACCGCTATGCGTTTTGAAGGCGCACAGGGAACCGAATACTGGATCGGGTTACAAAATTTTTACACCATCACTCGCTACAACCACAGCCCGCTCTATGCCATGGCCGTGTATCAATTGAGTGAAGCATTGAAACAACGGCTACCGAAATGATGACGCCCACGTTCCGATCGTTTTTTCTAGTCTCGCTGCTACTTGCACTGGCGGCGTGCAGCAGCCAGGTTCCTGTGGCAACCGGCCCCTCCGGCGAGCAGGACAGCGCACCGTCACAGATATTGGATTGGCATAATATTCCGGATGCCGAACCAAAATGGGAGCCCCGTGCCCGTTACGGCAACCACTCGCCTTATAAAGTATTCGGCAAAACGTATCACGTGTTGCCGTCGAGCAAAGGCTATAACGAAGTGGGCATCGGTAGCTGGTATGGCAAAAAGTTTGCTGGTCGCCCCACGTCAAGCCAGGAGCCCTATGACCCTTATGCCATGACGGCTGCACACAAATCACTACCGTTACCGAGCTATGTACGCGTCACCAATTTGGATAACAACAAACAAATCGTGGTCCGGGTAAACGACCGCGGCCCGTTTCATGAGGGTCGTATCATTGATCTTTCTTATGCTGCCGCTCACAAAATTGGTTATGCGAACAAGGGTACCGCACGGGTAAAAGTAGAAGTGATCGAACTGGAACGCGAGGCCATTACCCGCCCCACCCGCCCGGCTAACTACGTCGCGCCCGTGAACGGGAACAAACAGAGTTATTATTTACAGGTCGGTGCTTTCCAGGATTTATCCACCGCGAAAAATCTGCGCCTGCAATTAATCGCATTGACCGCAGCACCCGTAGGAATTTATTCTCAATCCGACGCGCGCGAAAGCGCCATCCACCGCGTACGAATCGGCCCTTTCGCGTCGGAGAATGCAGCACAACAAGTCCAATATGAGCTTCGCGAAACGGTATCCGACCCGTTATTGATCAAGAGATAACAAATTGGTTGTGATACCATGCGAAAAAACGGAACGACCAGAAAAAGACCCCTATTGACCATGAAAATAATGACCAAATTGTACCTTGTTTGCTTTTCGCTAGTCTTTACCTCCCTCATCAGTAGCGCCAGCTGGGCGGCGGCGCCCATCATTCCGTCTCCACCGCAACTGGCGGCGAAGTCCTGGTTGCTGATTGACGCCCAGACCGGCCACATTATTACCGAACACAATGCCGATGAACGGTTGCCCCCTGCCAGCCTCACCAAAATGATGACGGCGTATATTGCCTCTGAGCAGGTGATCAGCGGTAATATCAGTTACGACGACATGGTCCGGGTCAGTGAAAAGGCTTGGCGAAAACCAGGCTCTAAAATGTATATCCGCGAAGGCACGGACGTAAAATTGGAAGACCTGATGCGCGGCATCATTATCCAATCCGGTAACGATGCCAGTATCGCAGTGGCCGAATACATTGCCGGCAGTGAAGATGCCTTTGCCGACTTAATGAATCAAACCGCTTATAGCCTGGGCATGAACAACAGCAATTTTAAAAATGCCACCGGTTGGCCGGCAAAAGATCACTACACCACGGCCCGCGACTTGTCATTATTGGCAAAAGCCATCATCAATGATCACCCCGAAGACTATCCCATGTACGCGGAAAAGGAGTTCACCTATAACGAAATCCGCCAACCCAATCGCAATAGTTTGCTGTGGCAAGACGATTCCGTAGATGGCATCAAGACCGGTCACACCAAGGAAGCGGGCTATTGTCTGGTGTCCTCGGCCATAAAAGACGGTATGCGCCTGATCTCCGTTGTCATGGGTACTGAATCAGAAAAGGCCCGCTCCTCAGAAAGCCAGAAACTGATCACCTACGGCTTCCGCTTTTTTGAAACCGTGAAAAGCTACGACGCTAAACAGGAGTTGTTGGAGTCTGATATCTGGAAAGGCAGCGCCAACACCCTGAAACTGGGCACCGAAGAAGCCATCTGGTTGACGATTCCCCGTGGCAGTGCCGGCAGTATTACGACCGACCTGGAAGTACCCGAGCTGCTGGAGGCTCCGATCACCGAGGGCGAGAAAATCGGCACCATCAAGCTCACGCTGAATAATGAAACTGTTGCGACCAAGCCCCTGATCGCACTGGAAACCGTCGAAGAAGGCGGCCTGATCAAGCGCTTGTGGCATATGATCGTGTTATTGGTTAAAAGCTGGTTCTGACCCACAAAGGGTTACAACCCGACCAATGCAGCCGCAATGCCGATAGCGTACAATGGCCGCATTGTTTGATCGATAAGTGCCTCCTAAGGCACAGAAATAGGTAATCAAATGGGAATTCAGGAACATTTGTGGGATTTTCCCTGTGTCCACAGCGTAAAAATAGTCGGTCTATCGGAGTACCCCCTGGTGGATGTGGTAACCGAGGTTGTGTCACGCCACGCCCCGGATTTTGATCGCGCCAGCATCCGCGCCAGACAGAGTGGTGCCGGCAAATACACCGCGGTCACCGTGGACGTCCATTTCACCCATAAAGAACAAGTAGAAGCGCTCTTCCAGGAGCTGCACGAGCGGCCCGAAATTCATCTCACGCTTTAACGCAAAAGCGACCATCATGGACATCCTCTTCCGACATTTAGGGCTGCTGGACTACACCACCACCTGGCGCGCGATGAAACAATTCACGGAGTCCAGAGGGCCGGGTGATAGTGATGAGATCTGGCTGCTGCAACACCCCCGTGTCTTCACTCAGGGGCAGGCCGGCAAAGCCGAGCATGTGTTGGCTGCGGGCGATATCCCGGTAATTCAGGTGGACAGAGGGGGGCAGGTCACCTATCACGGCCCCGGCCAATTGGTTGGCTATCTGATGATTGATCTGAGTCGGAAAAAATTAGGCGTCCGCCAACTCGTGAGCGATATTGAAAGCAGCCTGGTGGACACTCTGCAGGAATGGGATATCGATTCGGCCCCCAGGGCAGACGCCCCCGGAGTCTATGCCGGAGATAAGAAAATTGCCTCGCTGGGTCTGCGCATTCGCCATGGTCGATCGTTTCATGGATTAGCCTTGAATGTCGACATGGACCTGGAGCCGTTTCAGCGCATCAACCCGTGCGGTTATCAAGGTCTGGCCATGACCCAGGTGAAAGATTTCAGTGAAAACCCGGATATGAGCCGGATTAGTCAACGATTAGCCCATTATTTGCAGGTCAACCTGGGATATAATGACGTCCACCACACAACCGAGCCGCGGTCCGCAGTATGAGCCAACAGAACACCGACAACACCAGTAACACCCCTTCCTCGAAGCCGGCACCGGCTCAACGTAAAGTGGTGCAAGGTGAAAAGCTGCGTGGCGCCGACAAGGTTGCCCGCATACCGGTAAAAGTCATACCCACCAGTGACCTGCCTCGTAAGCCAGACTGGATCCGGGTACGGGTACCCGCCAACGGCGAAGTGCAACGCATCAAAACGCTCCTGCGCGCGCAAAAGCTGCACACGGTTTGTGAAGAGGCGTCCTGCCCTAACCTGCCGGAATGTTTCGGCGGTGGCACTGCGACCTTTATGGTCATGGGCGATATCTGTACCCGGCGCTGCCCGTTCTGCGATGTCGCCCACGGACGCCCCAATGCACTGGACCCGGATGAACCTAAACACCTGGCTGAATCCGTTGCGGCACTCAATCTTAAATACGTGGTGGTCACCTCGGTCGACCGCGATGACCTGCGCGATGGTGGAGCCGCCCATTTTGCCTCCTGCATCCGCGCCATCCGCGAATCCAGCCCCAATACCAAAATCGAAGTCCTGGTACCGGATTTTCGTGGCCGCATGGAAGTCGCTCTGGATTGTTTTGAAGCAGATCCACCGGATGTATTCAATCACAACCTGGAAAACGTGCCGCGCCTGTACAAGGCAATCCGTCCCGGCTCGGATTACCAGTGGTCTCTGGATTTGCTGAAACAATATAAAGATCGTATGCCTCAGGTGGCGACTAAATCCGGCCTAATGGTCGGCCTCGGCGAAACCAATGAGGAAGTCAAAACGGTGATGGAGGATTTACACCGCCACCGTGTGGATATGGTCACCATTGGCCAATACCTGCAACCGAGCAAACAACACAGCCCGGTTGACCGATTTGTTCACCCGGATGAATTTGAAGAATTTAAGCTATTTGGCGACCAGCTGGGGTTCCTGAATGTCGCCAGTGGCCCGCTGGTGCGTTCGTCTTATCATGCTGATCTGCAATTACGCGGTGAAGACGTCAACCAGGTACATAAGAACAGCCTCAAACCTGAGCAAAAACCGCATTAATTAAATTCGCATTAAGGCAATCCAATGGAACAGACATTTGAGTCTCTGACTCATTGGTTGGCGTCACATCAAAATCTGATTCTGGTCGCGATTGCCATTATTTCCTTTGCCGAATCACTGGCGCTTGTGGGCATTTTGGTTCCGGGCATTGCCCTGCTATTTGCCGCGGCGGTCGCTGCAGGCTCTGTCCATATGCCGTTACCCGGAGTGCTGGCCGCCGGCTTTGTTGGTTCCATTCTCGGCGATGGCATCAGTTTTCTGCTGGGCTATCACTATCACGGTTGGATCAGGCAACTCCCTCTGCTACGCAAACACCCCCAATGGATCGAAAAAGGCGAAGCCTTTTTTCGTCAATACGGATTAATGGGCATTGTTTTGGGCCGCTTTATCGGTCCCATTCGACCCGTTATGCCGCTGATAGCCGGCTTTATGCAAATGCCTCGCAGCCGTTTCTTTACCATCAACTTGATTTCCGCGCTGGCCTGGGCGCCAGCGTATCTGATGCCCGGCTATCTGGTGGGCGCCAGCCTGGAAGGACAACACGCACTGTCCGCTCGCCATATCGGTTTTATTCTGGGTGCCTTGCTTTGCGGTTGGTTGCTGGCTCAGATTATCTGGTGGTTGCACCAGCGCATCGGCAACCGGCGCCAGAAAATTCTGCTGGCTCTGCTCACCACCGCCAGCTGCTGTGCACTGTTCATCATGGTGTCGCAGCTAATGCAACTGTCTGCCATCGTCGCACTCAATCAGCAATTCGCCTTGTGGGCGGTTTCGTTACGACAAATCTGGCTGGATATCTTCTTTGTCGGGCTCACCCAAATCGGCTACCGGGACCCGATGATATTATGGGCAGCCTGTGTCACGATGGCACTGGTCTGGCAACGCAATCTTTATGCAGCCGCGCTCTGGGTCGGCACACTGCTTTTCGGCCAACTCCTATTGCGGGCAATGAAAAACGGTTTCGCCTGGCCCCGGCCACCGCTGGTTTCCAGTTTGCCTGAGTCGTACGCCTTTCCCAGTGGCCACACCACCATGGCCCTCGTGTTCCTGGGTACCCTAGCCATATTATGCCTGCCGGGCATTCCTCACCGCCGACAAAAAGCAGTGCTCAGCGGCGTTGCCATGCTGGTCATGACCGTCGCAGCATCACGTTTGTATCTCACCGTCCATTGGCTAACGGATATCATCGGTGGCATTTTATTGGGCGGCATGGTTTTGGGGTTATTGTATACGCTAATTTTAAAACAACCCTTTATCAGAGTACGCCCGTGGCCGGTAGTAATCGCCACCCTATTCGCCTGGATAGCCAGCCTGGGATATTGGGTGTTGCCGCATTTCACCGATATTCTGCAACGATACCGTCCGTTAGCCGGATAACAGGCGGGCAGACGCAATCATCTCACAGAATGTTTTCCTGACCTCGTCTGCCGGAGAATGGATCCCCGCTGATATCGCAAACGACACCGAGACATTCAGCCCTTCCTCGTTCGGTGTAAAGGAAATATTCAACGGTGCCGTTTTTCTATCACTGAACGATACGTTCTGCGCCGCACTGAGAATGCCCAACTCCTGGTCTGTGTTAGTGATCTTCCAGCCTTCGAGCATTATATAATTGGTGGTATTTTTCAGGGCTTCGTCTTTTTCAATTCCACCCAGCACTTCGTGTGTCCGGTAAACCGTTTCAGTTAATAATCCACGATCGTATGTAAAATTTTTTGCGCACGCTCTGCCGTCTGGCGTTGCTGTTTTTGCAAGGTCATGGGATGCGCAACCGGCTAAGAAGACAAAGGTGAATGGCAAGGCTTTCGCTATTTTCATCGTCAATTCTCCATTTGATCAATGCGCGAATCATATTGTCCGGTGCAACGATTTAACACTGCTATTTAGTAACAAAATTGACAATAAAAAGGGCTGCCTTTTACATCATTCTGTAAGCAATGCGCGAAGTTGAAGCGGACTAAGCCGGCCTTCAATTAAAATGTGCTACCAACAGGCCAGAACTGAATCAGCGTTCGCCGCTTTACTTTTAATTTCACCCGTCCAACACCCAATGCTCACTGCAGAAGACGCTGTAATACAGCTCGTTCGAATTTGTAATTTTGGTTTTTAGTTCACATTTTCAAAGGAAAACCAACAGGAATTGCTTCGCCGCCCCCGCGGTCTTGCAAATGTAACATTATGTATTTAAGATGCCCCCACTCTCTCGGATCAGGGAAGGCCATAATCAAACTAATAAGCGCCTGACCTGATGTGAGAGAGACCACTCTCCTCCTTTCACGCACTAAAACTCCCACTCTCAGGCTGTCCGGTTTCCGTGTATCCGGGCGAATGCTATGTGAAAGTACCTTTACACTAATACAGTGCGGCCAATATTACGGGCCGTTACATAAATCAACATGAATAACCGAGAACCACTTTGCATTTTCGGCACGCTGAGGACTACAATCCTAAAAAAACTAGTCACCTCCAATCACTGAACTTATTCGGGTTCAAATTTATAGCAGCTTGTTTACATGGCCATCAGGACACAACAAGTCTCTGTCGATGAACTACAGATCGGCATGTACATTTCAGGAATCGATCGACCCTGGGGTGAAACACCATTCCCCCTGCAGGGCTTTCACCTGGAAGACAGAGAACAGTTAGAACAATTAAAATACTTGTGCAAATGGGTAAACGTCGACTCGCGTAAATCGCGCATTTCCCTCAATCTAACCCGGGACACAGACCCGATACTGAGCTCGGCTACGTTCGAATCGGGACAGGCGAAACGGGCTCGTGAAATTTTAAATTTACGCCTGCGGGCAATGCAAAATGACCGGCCATATCAGAATATCAGCAACCTCAGTTCCGAAATGCGGTATGCCCGTAAAGTGCACAGACGGATATCGGAGAACATCAGCCGCACCCTCCAGGCCCTGGCTGGCGAAGGCCGATTGCGCTTTGATACCCTAAAAACCATTTCCAACGACCTGGTTAGCAGCGTCATCCGCAACCCCGATGCCTTTGCCTATCTTTCCCGCATCGAAAGCCACAGCGAAGATGTACTCAATTACAGTATTCGCCTGGCCTCTTGGGCGATACTCACGGGCCGTCACTTGGATCTTACCCGGGATACATTGTGTGATCTGGCACTGGCCTCCCTGCTCTGCAAAATTGGTTACACCACGATCCCCCAGGAAATCCTGCGCGCAAAAGGCACCCCAACACCGCACGTTAACGAAATGCTGAAGTGGTCGCTGGTGCGAGGGGTCAAGTTGCTGCGCTCCAAAAATGCCTTTAATGGCCGTGTGGTGAAATTGGTGTCCCACCACCTTGAGCGTTATGACGGTAGTGGTTTTCCCCGTGGCGTCAGCGGTCGACACATTCCGTTTTTATCTCAATTGATCGGCATTGCCGATTACTATGAGAATCTGGTCAGCTACGATTTCCGCGATCGCCCCCTCTCCTCCACAGATGCCGTGCGCGAGCTGTATAAGAAACGCAATACATTATTTGATGCCCATTTGGTGGAGGAGTTTATTCAGGCAATCGGACTTTACCCCACCGGCTCAGTGGTGCAACTGAATGAAAGCCGGCTGGCCATTGTTATCGGCCAGAATCAGGCGCGGCTCAAACCCAAATTGCTGATCCTGGAAGACGACCGCAAACCCTGGGAAATTTTTCGGCGCCGGGTGGTTGATTTAAGTTCAGCCAATTGCGAGGACTTTATTGTGACCAGCGTACCTTCGCTTCCGTCAGACAACGAGCACCGGCACAGGCGCTATTTTAAACAGGCTACGACATTATAAAATTATAAGATTCGCAATAACGCAGGAAGTATTGTGCGCTTTCTGCTAATAATTAATAGCGGTACCTTTTCTACCGGCTATTAACCGAGTAAATGAATGTCGAACCTAGCTTTTCGCACAGAACATCTCGCCATTGCTGATCCGGCACTCAAGCACGAGATTGAAGATGTACTTCAATCCGGCTTTCATTTGCTGTTGTTTCCCTACTATCTGGAATGCTATTTCACAGAATCATACCGTAAACTGGCACTTAGAAATATTTTATCCAACAGCGTCTATCTGGCAGGACTGTATATTCTGATGGGGCTGATCGCCTTTATTCAGTTTAAGGATTACCACAAAGGCATCGCCACTTACACCTACATACTCACCGGTGCTGGCCTGGTTTTTATTTACGCCTGTGCCCGCTCAAAAAAATTAGACCCCTGGTTTCATTGGTACACCGGCCTCACTTCCATGTTGGTGATCGCTGCTGCCATGACCACCTCTGCCACCGTGGAGCACCCGGCCATCGTTGCGGGTACTCACGCAGTGACCATCTATGTGGTAATGGTGGTGTACGCCATGTCCAAAATGCGCTTCTACAACACGGTAGCCTGGTGTGTTCTGGGAGGACTATTGAATCTGTCCATCACAGCCTGGTTTAACCTGCATCAGTCCTTCTTTGAGTTCCAGACCTTTTTTATCTTCGCCAACGTGATCGGTATGGGCATCACCTACATTATCGAACATCGGGAACGAGCAATGTTTCTGCAGGGGTTGCTACTGGATATTGACAAGGCTGAAAAGGATCTGCTCAACCAACATCTGGAGAGACTATCGCGGGAAGATGCACTGACAGGATTGGCAAACCGGCGCTATTTTGACGAATGCCTGAAGATGGAATGGAGCCGCTGTATGCGGGAGAAAAAACCCCTGTCGGTGATCCTCCTGGACATCGACTATTTCAAACAATACAACGATCTGTATGGACATCAATCCGGTGATCATTGTCTTATCCAGGTGTCCAGAGCCTTAAAACAGGAGGCCAGCCGCCCGGCGGAATTAGTCGGTCGCTATGGTGGCGAAGAGTTCATTCTGCTTTACCCCAATATCGATGCAAACCAGATCAAAAACACGTTGGTTCGTATTCAGCAACGCATCATCGACCTCGGCATTACCCATGAAGGCTCCAATGTTGCCAAAGTGGTAACGGCCAGCCTGGGGGCAGCCACAGTCTATCCTGTACAGAGCCTGAACCCCGAAAAACTGGTCAGCAGAGCGGATCAAATGCTTTACAAATCGAAAGAGAGCGGCCGTAACGGTTGGTTCAACACTCTGCTATCCCCAGCCGAACCGGAACAGCAAAACCTGATCAGCCTGACCTGAGGTCAACCCGCTGGCCGGCCCAACTGATCACTGACTAAACGCTCACAAATGCACCATGGACTTGCACCCGGGTTCCCTTTACTCTACTCCAACTGACGAGCCCTGGCTTGATGCCTTACCTGCAATCAACCAAGTCCCATTTTCTAGAGAACCGTCAATGCGAAAAACAATAACACTGCTGGGTGCAGCACTCGCGGGATTGCTGCTGGTTTACTGGCTGGCAAATGATGAGACGACTTTACAGGAAGCCGAATCACCCGCGATGATAGAAGTACCGGTCGATACGCCTCAGACAGCGAGTCAGCCGAAACCGGCGGAAGCCAACACTGTTAACGTCAGAGGGTTTCCTCTGAGCCTGGACAATAACGGCGCACTGATCCCCACACCGGCGATTCGCCAGCTCTTCGATCAGATAGCAAGGGAACACGGCGAAACGCCGGTGAGTCAATGGAAAGGCAACGTGTTATCACAAAGCAAAGATGCATTGTCGCCGGCCGCATTCGAACAGCTTGAATCCATGCTCAATCATTACGTCGAATACAATCTGGCCCTGCAACTGCTCCCTATGGAAGGCCCCCCTGGCTTGTCAGAAGCGTTAGAGCGAGTGGAGCGCCTGCGGAAAGACTACTTGGGCCTGACCAATGCAGAAGGCATGTTCTCTGATTGGGTGCAACTGGAGCAATTCTCAAAAGATTACCTGGACCTGATGCTGTCCGAAAAAAACCCCATCGAGGTTCAACATCAGCTTGAGGAAAAGATTCAGACACTGCCCTCCACCGTTCAATCCCGCGCGCAAAACGTATTGGACCAAAGCCAGGAACTGCTCAGCACTCTGGCGGTCGCAGTTGCCGATCCGGATGGCTTTAAGGCACTGGCTGAACAAACCGCTGCTTCTGCTTTAATCCAGCCGAATTTCACCTTTGCCGAACCTGACCCTGATTTTATGCGACGCTATAAAGAATATCAGGCTACACGGGAAAAACTGACTCAGGAAAACCCGTCTCCGGAAAAGCAGGCGGAAGCACTGCAACATCTGCGCAAAGAGCTGTTTTCCGGCACCGAATTATTGCGCGTTGAAACCCTGGATCGGTCCAAGAGTCTTTAACCCACCGAGGGAGCGAAGGGCCGTAAACCGCTGACCGAACCTGCGTTCCTTTACCTGTGAATGTCCATTGGCAACGGTGCTGCCAGAAAGGCTTCTTTGGCATTCAATTTACATTGCCAAGCCATTACTTCCACACCGGCCTCTGCGGCCTGTCGCAAAATAGCGCCGTATTCAGGATCAATGTGATCCGCCGGACGCACCCGGCTCACACCGGTGTGCTGAACGCAAAAAAACAACACCGCACGGTGTCCCTCCTCCACCATTGAGATCAATTCACGCAAATGTTTTTGACCCCGGGTGGTCACCGCGTCTGGAAAGAAACCAATTGTCGCATCTTCACCAGACACCGCTTCACCCAGTGTTACGCTCTTCACCTCAACGAAACACTGCTGTTCCCCAAACGTCAGTAAAAAATCAATACGGCTTTTTTCTTTGCCGTATTTTACTTCGCTGCGCACCGTATCGAATCCTTGCAATGACTCGATAACGCCACCCTCAATCGCCTCCCGCACCAGGTGATTCGCCCGGCCAGTATTGATACCTGCAACGGCGCCTCCCCCGACATCAACCAATTCCCAGGTGTGACGATATTTACGTTTGGGATTACCGCTATCCGAAAACCACACAGCACTGCCAGGTGTGGCGCAATTCTTCATTGAGCCCGTATTGGGGCAATGCAGGGTCAGCTCGGAACCGTCATCCAATGTAATGTCGGCCAAAAAACGTTTGTAGCGTTTTATCAATGTACCTTGCTGAAAAGGAGGCTCAAACTTCATGATGTAGATCCAACTCTGTTATTGATACGGTTTTATAAAATGCGCAATACGATCCACGGCCTGTGCCAAGCGACTTTCATCAGCGGTATAAGCAATACGGATATAACGCTCGGCCCGATGCTCACCAAAATCAATCCCGGGTGTCACCGCAACCCCTGCGCTGTTCAGTAATTTCTGACAAAACTCAAAGCTGCCTATGCCCAGTTCAACGATATCACAATAGATATAAAAGGCCCCCTGGGGTGCAACCGGAACCCGTATTCCCAGCTTCGGTAACGCTGCCAACAAAAAATCCCGGCGCTTTGCCAAAGTGGCCCGGCGCTCTTCATAGATACCGATGCTGGTGTCGGAAAACGCCTCCAGCGCGGCGTGCTGCGCTACCGTCGGCGCTGACAGATAGAAATTCTGAGCCATACGTTCCAGGGCAGGTATATGGCATTGAGGGGCGACCAACCAACCCAATCGCCAACCGGTCATATTGAAATATTTGGAAAAGCTATTCAGTACAAACACGTTATTACCGGCATCCGGCAACGACAACACGGTTTGCGGTTCCTGCTCATAGCTGAGGCAGTGATAAATTTCGTCCACGATTAAAGCCGTACCGGCCTGTTCCGCCCGCCACTTGATTTTTTTCATTTCAGCCAGTGGGATCAAGGTCCCGGTGGGGTTGGAAGGCGAAGCAAGCCAGACACCCCGCGTGTTATCGCGCCAATGTTGCTGGACCAATTCATCGGTAAGCTGGAACTGCGTCGCCTCACTGACCGCAACACGCTGCGGCAATGCCCCCACCAGATGCAGAAAGTTATCGTTACAGGGATAGCCCGGATCGGACAACAGAACGCCGTCGCCGGCATTAAACAACAAACCGCTAACCAGCCCGATTGCGCCGGATGCACCCGGTGTGATCATGATCCGGTCCGGAGCGACAGACACGCCCAGCCGGGACTGATAGAAATCGGATATGGCCTGACGTAGTGCCGGTAAACCCAGGGCCGCGGTATAACGGGTTTTGCCTTCCTGCATGGCCGCGACCCCCGCGGCTACCACATTGGCGGGTGTCGGAAAATCCGGCTCTCCCACTTCCAGATGGATGATATCCCGCCCCTGAGCTTCCAGTTGCGCCGCCTGCTCCACCAGCGCCATGACGTGAAAGGATTTGATCTGAGCGGCTCTGTCAGCGAGCTTTAGCAAAATTGACTTCCTCTTGTCATTGTTTTTTCACAAAAGTGGTAAAAGATCACAGGTCGCCGGTATTCCATAGCCCGTAAAATGGGGTTATGATCGGGCGCTTGTCGCTGGAGAGCGCCTGCGCGGGGATAATATAACAGGCCGTTATATAAAGCCCGAAGCTCTGATGTTTATTGCTCATACTACCGGCGGGATGGTGGGTAAGGACCAAGATTGATGAATATGCTGCTGCAAAATCAGGGGTATATGCTTCACTTAAGGCTTCACCCGATCAACTAATGTACCGAAGTTATAAAACCTAAAGTACTGCAGGATCAAGCAATATCAAGGATTTGCCAATCTTGGGTTTTGCTGATATAGATTAAAGATTGAGCAGTTGCGAGGATTACGCTTATGGCAACAAGAAAAAAGAAGAATGTCGTTGAACTCTCACGATCCCATTTTGAGCCTTACGAAACGGCCAAAGATGAGGAATACATGAGTAAAGGTCAGCTGGAGCACTTCAGACAGATTCTACTCAACTGGCGCCAGGAACTGATGGAAGAAGTCGATCGCACTGTGCACCACATGAAAGATGAGTCCGTTAACCTTCCTGATGCAGCCGATCGTGCAACTCAAGAAGAGGAATTCAGCCTGGAGCTGCGTACACGCGATCGCGAACGTAAATTGATTCGCAAAATCAACCAAGCTCTGGGTACCATCGAAAAAGAAGAGTATGGCTGGTGTGAAGCCTGTGGCATCGAAATCGGTATCCGCCGACTGGAAGCACGGCCCACCGCAACACTGTGCATCGACTGCAAAACATTGCAGGAGATCAAAGAGAAACAATGGGGTACGTGATTATTCCCACCCCGTTAGAGCCTGCTCTCTAATTAAGAAAGGCACGGCCATACCCGTGCCTTTTCTATTACATGACTAAGACACCGGATTCCGACGCAAAAAAGCACCCTTATATCGGCCGTTTTGCACCTTCCCCTACCGGACCTCTCCATATCGGCTCATTGATGACGGCGGTAGCCAGTTTTCTGGATGCGCGCGCCCATAACGGAACCTGGCTGGTACGCATGGAGGATCTCGATCCACCCAGAACCCAACCCGGTGCCGCTGAGCGAATACTGGATACCCTGCAATTTTATGGACTCGATTGGGACGGCGATGTGCTCTATCAGAGCCAACGCTCCCCATTATATCAATCCCTTGTGGATCAATTACTGCAGCAACAAAACGCTTTTTATTGCACCTGCTCACGTACGGATATTTTTGCCCTCACCGGATCTGCCACCTACCCCGGGACCTGCCGCCGCTGTTACCAGAAACCGCAGAAGCCCGCGGCTATCCGGATTAAAGTGTCCCCAAACCTGACCCGCTTTCATGATTTACTGCAGGGGTGGGTGGAAACCAAACTCGACCAGGATGGCGGTGACTTTGTCATTCAGCGCAAAGACGGACTGTTTGCCTACCACTTGGCGGTGGTCCTGGATGACGCGGCCCAGGGCGTAACGCATATCGTTCGCGGTTGCGACTTGCTGGATTCCGCATTCCGGCACCGCTATCTGCAAACCTTGTTGCAGCTGCCACACCCGGTATACGCCCATCTTCCGGTGATTGTAAATCCGCAGGGGCAAAAGCTTTCCAAGCAAACCCATGCCGAAGCGATACCTTTATCCAACCCGCTGCCGCACCTGCACTACTGTCTGCGGGCGTTGGGGCAAAAGCCGCCGCAATCCCTTTTGGCAACCGACAAAGAAACCCTATTAGCCTGGGCCTTAGAACAATGGCAAATTCAACGGGTACCCCATCGCCGCTCTTTGCAACAGCCCACAGCCTAACGTACCATCAACCTACCTCCTTTCAGGGTATGCTTAATGTACATTGATCGCTTAGTTCTGATATTTATTGCGGGTGCCTACGTCTTATCACCCACACTCATGCAGTGGTGGGCTGGCAGCGGAACATCCTGGTGGCGACCCTTTCTGGTGTGGGGGTTTCTTATTGGGGTAACGTTCTGGATTGCGCGGAGCCGGGATCTGGATGGATTTTAGTATTCTTCAGATTTTCAGCATCGGTGTCGGCTATTTGATGCTGTTTTTTCTGGCAGCCTATCTCACTGAACATGGCTATATACCGGTTCGCATAATTCGTCATCCGGCTACCTATGTTCTGTCTTTAGGCGTGTTTGTCAGTGCCTGGGGGATTTACGGCGCGGTCGGTTTCGCACACGATTTTGGCTACAACTTTCTGGCCTATTATTTAGGTATCTCCGGTGCGTTTATGCTGGCGCCTATTATACTGGCGCCCATTTTACGGCTCACCCAAACCTATCAACTCGGCTCTCTGGCCGACTTGTTGTCATTCCGTTTCCGCAGCCCGGTCGTCGGTACTGTAGTGACCGTCACCATGCTGATCGGCATTCTGCCTTTATTAGCACTACAAATTCAGGCAGTCGCCGAATCCGTACACATCATGGATCAGGATATTTCCCAGGATGTGTTGGCATTTCTGTTCGTATTGATGATTATTTTGTTCGCCATTTTGTTCGGTGCCCGCCACATCAGCTCGCGAGAAAAACACGAAGGCCTGGTTGTTGCCATTGCCTTCGAATCATTGCTTAAAATGATCTTCTTTTTTATCGCCGGTGGTGTGGTTCTGTTTTCGGTGTTTGACGGCCCACAAGGCCTGAATGATTGGCTGCTTGAACATCCGGAACAACTGGTTTCATTGTACCAACCTTTAGAAGAAGGGCCTTGGCGCGCGTTGGTTGCGGCATTTTTTGTAGCTGCGGTAGCAATGCCTCATATGTACCACATGGCGTTCACCGAAAATCTGAACCCCCGCGCGCTGCTTTCCGCCAGCTGGGGTCTGCCTCTTTATCTTTTTATTCTTGCGTTACCGGTGCTAATTATTTTATGGGCTGCGGCAAAGTTAAATATTTTCAGCAACCCGGAATATTTCAGTTTGCTGGTGCCACAAGCCATGGGTTCAAAATGGTTGGCCATTATGGTTTTTACCGCCGGTCTCTCTGCTGCCAGCGGCGTCATTATCGTGTGCACCCTATCGTTATCTGCAATGGTGCTGAATCACATCGTGTTACCGTTAGCACCGTTCTATCGCCGCAAAAATTTGTATTCGTGGCTACTGTGGACGCGCCGCATTCTTATTACGGCTATTATCCTGGTTAGCTACGGTTTCTATATCATGATGCAAGGCAAGCACACCCTATCGGAACTCGGCTTCCTTGCGTTCGTTGCGACCATGCAATTCGTTCCGGGTATCTTCGGTGTACTGCTGTGGCCCAAAGCCACCCGGGATGGATTCCTGGCGGGTTTAGCAGCAGGCCTGTGTGTGTGGATCTTCGGCCTGTTACTGCCAATTCTTCCGGGCATCCAAATTCAGATTTCTGTGCCGCTGGTATTTGACAAACCCTTTCCACAACCGGACAGCAGCTACTTCATTGCTACCATCGCCATCTTCGTTAACTCGGTCATCTTCGGCATTGTGTCGATGCTGACGGAAGCAAGCCCCGCCGAAATTCAGGCTGCAGAAACCTGTAATATGGATAACCTGAGACGACCACAGCGCTGGGAATTATCCATCGCATCCGCCCGGGAATTTATCGGTCGACTGGCGAAACCGCTGGGCATGAGCACGGCACGGCGCGAAGTAGAATTGGCATTGAATGACCTGGCTATGAGCCTGGATGAAACCCGGCCCTACGCATTACGGCGTTTACGGGATCAATTGGAAAGTAATTTATCCGGCTTGCTCGGGCCTGCCGTGGCTCACGAAATTATGACGGGGTCGGTGCCCTATGTAATACAGAATAACGACACCAACTCCCAAGACATCCATTTTATTGAAAGTCGGCTTGAAGAATATCATGACAAGCTCACTGGCCTCGCCGCGGAGTTGGACAGCCTGCGCCGATTTCACAGACAAACTTTACAGGATCTTCCGGTCGGCGTGTGCTCGCTGGGGAACGACGGCGAGGTGCTGGGCTGGAATAGTGCTCTGGGTGAAATCACGCAGGTTTCGCCAGATCAGATTCTTGGATCGCAAATTCCTCATCTTCCGGCACCGTGGAACCGCGTCTTTGAGCGTTTTATGTCTGACGAAGCGCGCAACCTTCAACTTGAGCTGGAGTTGGACGGCAATCATCGCTGGATCAGCCTGCACAAAGCTGCCATCGGATTGGGTGGCCAGGTGGTGGTGGTGGAAGACACCACCGAAGTAAAAATGCTGGAACATCACGTTGCTCACAACGAACGCCTGGCTTCAGTGGGCAGGCTGGCAGCGGGTGTCGCTCATGAAATCGGAAACCCGATTACCGGTATTGCCTGTCTGGCGCAAAATTTACGCTTCGACAGCGAAGATAAAGTGATTCTGGACAGCGCCGATCAAATACTGGATCAGACCAAACGTATCGGGCGTATCGTTCAATCCCTGGTAAGTTTCAGTCACAGCGGAAGTACCGAGGTGGCCATGGAACCGGTGTACATTCAGGAATCCATTCAGGAAGCCATTGATCTCTTGCAACTGAACAAAGAAGCGGTTCAGGTTCAGTTTAATAACGCAGCGCAACCGGATCATTGCGTCAAAGGCGACCAGCAAAAACTAACTCAGGTTTTTATTAATTTATTCAGCAATGCCCGTGATGCTATGCAACATGAGCAGGCTGCCGATGGTAAAGTCAGCATCAGCAGCCAACAGCTGGATCACACCATCGTAGTGGATGTTGAAGATAATGGAAGCGGCATACCGGCAGAAGTACTTAAGCGTATTTACGAACCTTTTGTAACAACCAAGGACCCCGGTAAAGGTACCGGTTTAGGAATGTCACTCGTCTATAGCATAATAGAGGAGCACTACGGACAAATCACAATCCAGAGTCCTTTAGATTCCGAAAAGGGCGGAACCCGTGTTACCATTACTCTTCCTCGTTTCAGTTTGCAAACGAGCGAATCGAGCGCAAGTGATGTCAACCATGAGGAACAGCATGAGCCATATCCTGATCGTTGAAGACGAAGCAGTCATACGCAATGCTTTGCGTCGTCTTTTGGAACGTAGCGGCTATCAAATCAGTGAAGCCGGAGCCGTGCAGGATGCCCTCGATAATTTTAAATTGCCTGACTTTGATCTGATCATCACCGATCTGCGCCTGCCTGGCGCGCCCGGTACCGACATCATTTCCCATGCTGAAGGCATCCCTGTATTGGTGATGACCAGCTATGCGAGCCTCAAATCCGCCGTAGAATCCATGAAGATGGGCGCGGTAGACTACATCGCAAAGCCCTTCGATCACGATGAAATGCTCATGTCCGTTGAACGCATTCTGAAAGAGAAAGCGCTGCAGCGTGAAAATCAGGCTTTAAAATCACAAATCAGCCGCGATTACCCCACTACCGGCATGATTGGCGAATGCGAATCCATGCAGGTATTGTTCAAGAACATCCAAAAAGTTTCCCCGACTGATTCCACTGTGCTTGTGCTGGGGGAATCCGGCACCGGTAAAGAACTGGTAGCGCGAGCGGTGCACGACCAAAGCTTACGTAGTGCCGGCCCTTTGATATCCGTTAACTGTGCGGCCATTCCGGAAACCCTGATTGAATCCGAGTTGTTTGGCCACGAAAAAGGCGCATTTACCGGGGCCAATGCGAATCGCAAAGGACTGGTTGAAGCCGCTGACGGCGGCACGCTGTTCCTGGATGAAATCGGTGAACTGCCAATGGAAGCCCAGGCCCGCCTGCTGAGGCTACTGCAGGAAAAAGAAGTGCGTCGTGTCGGTTCCGTGCAATCCAAGACCGTAGATGTACGCTTGGTCGCAGCGACCCACCGCAATCTAAAGTTTCTCGCCAAAGAAGGCCGATTCCGCGAAGATTTATATTACCGCCTGCACGTAGTGGAGCTGAAGCTGCCCCCCTTGCGTGAACGGGGAGCCGATGTTGAAAAGCTGGCCTTGGAAATGCTGATCCGCACAGCCCGTCGCATGGCAAAGAAAGAGATGAGTTTTAGTGCCGAGGCTCTGAAAGCAATTAATAGTTATCGCTGGCCCGGCAACGTACGTGAATTGGAAAATGCCATCGAACGCGCGGTTATCTTGTGTGACGGCCAGGTCATTGCACCTGACCTGATGGCCCTGGATCTGCATTCCGAACCGGAATACGATCTGGATGATGATGTGCCCCTACCCACTCCGCGCAACAGCCTGCAAAAGCACGAAGAAGTACAGGACCCGGCTGAAGACCTGTCCCTGGAAGACTACTTCCAACGCTTTGTATTGGAACACCAGGACCAGATGACGGAAACCGAACTAGCTCAAAAACTAGGCATTAGTCGTAAATGCCTGTGGGAGCGGCGGCAACGGCTTGGCATTCCTCGCAAAAAAGCGGGCGCCCGATAAGACAAAAATCTGACAGCAGCCCTGCCCTCCTCTCTCCGCCCTGCTTTTCCACCTGTTACATAACGTTACCTACCGTTTTTAGGCAATGGCCCGGATTGGCCTGCGCCCCTGATGCCAATGGCCGAATAGCAGGCCTCAAAACGTTGATATGTTAACAAATTTAACAATCTGTAACGGAACCTGTTACCTCCCCCACACTACCCATAAGTGTTACCTACCTACACACAGCGGGAACACATACCCACACGAGGGGTAACAAAACATTGACATTTTGGCCTGTTTACATACTGCAACATTAGTAACCTACTGTTTTATAACGATATATTATTTTTGGCACTAGTTGGCACGCGCCCTGCTATATATCTAGCGTACCTACAAGGGACAGCCAGACATAACCAACAACAATAATAAAAGGCACCCTTGGAGAGTAGAAAGCAACAACAACAATAATAAAGCTAAGGTGGTCACTTTTTAGTGGCAAAAAACAAGAAGACAACCCCAGGGTTGTGAGCCAAACAAATAATAATAACTATTGGCTTTGATCGAAAGATCCTTCAAGTGTCACAACCACCAAATACAATACAACAATAAGAGTCGGCACTAAGACTGGGCCTACGGGCCCAGTCAAGAAAAGAATCGAACTTCGATAACTATAAAAATAAAAGTGAAGTGTAAGGGAAAGTCGAAAGGCTTTCCCTTTTTGCTTTTCATAAACCGTAAAATACGCCTTTTCACATTACACGCAGTTCACACCTTCCCAGAAAACGTCTAACCTGTTGAATAGTGGCTACTATCAATAGAGCGTCAATGCTAGAATCCCTGTATAAACCTTGAACTGACCTAAACTAATACGGAAATCAACCCGACCAGCATGCCGAAACGGCTAATCAATAAGATCAAACACCTGCTTTCCGCCAATCACGGTGCACTTACTCGCCGTGAAATTCCGCGCGACAAACACCACTTTCAGGAAGAAGACATCGGCCGCAATGTGCTGATGGTACTGGACGGCCTGACAAAAGCAGGATATGAAGCCTATTTGGTCGGTGGGTCGGTACGCGACGGGCTAATCGGGCTGCACCCTAAGGATTTTGACGTTGCCACCAGCGCTCACCCGGAGGACATAAAACGGGTATTTCAGCGTAATTGCCGCCTGATCGGGCGTCGTTTCCGGCTAGCTCACGTACGCTTTGGTCGTGAAATCATCGAGGTAGCGACATTCCGCGCCAATCACAGCAAAGCCGATGAAGAAGATGAACACCTCTCAGCTCAGTCCGAACACGGCATGTTACTGCGCGATAACGTATTCGGCTCCCTGGATGAAGACGCTGAACGCCGCGACTTCACAGCCAACGCACTTTATTACCGCCACACCGATGGCGCCATCATCGATTTTGTCAGCGGCTATGAAGACATTCAAAATCGCACTCTGCGCCTGATCGGTGATCCTGAACAACGCTACCGCGAAGACCCTGTACGCATGCTACGGGCAGTTCGTTTCGCCTCCAAATTGGATTTTGAAATTGAGCCGGCAACCGCCGCCCCCATCCGCAGCCTGGCTGATCTGCTGGAGTTGATTCCCCCTGCCCGTCTGTTCGAAGAAGTATTGAAGCTCTTCCTTGGCGGTAGTGCCCAAACGGTATGGCCGCTGATGCTGAAATACGATCTGGCGCAATGGCTATTCCCGTTGTCGACACCCGAGGTTAACCACGCTCAGGGCATGCAAGCCATGATCGACCTGGCACTGCGTAACACCGACGTACGGCTGGCGCAAAATAAACCGGTGACTCCGGCATTCTTATTCGCGGTGCTGTTGTGGGGGCCATTACAGCTGGAATGGAGCAAGATTATTGAAAGCGGCCTGCACCCGGTACCGGCTTTGCAAAAGGCAATTCAGCGCGTCACCAGCAAGCAGGCCCAACACACCTCCATACCGAAGCGTTTTGGCTTACCCATGCGGGAAATCTGGGAACTGCAGTCGCGGCTATCGAGCCGCACGATCAAGCGTTGCCAATCGCTGGTTCAACACCCCCGCTTCCGTGCTGCTTATGACCTGTTATTGTTACGCGAAGAAGCCGGTGAAATTGAAGCAGGATTAGGCCAATGGTGGACCGATTACCAAAAAGCCTCCGAAAGCGAGCGCACCAAAATGTGTGAAGCGCTCAGCGGCACCCACAAGCCACGCCGCAAACGCCGCTATAAAAGCCGCCGAAATCCCAACACGCCCGGCAACACCTGACAAGATTCACCAAGGCTCGCAGATGAAACACCATGCTTACATCGGACTGGGTAGCAATCTGCAAAGCCCGGCATTGCAACTGGAAAGCGCCCTTCAAAATATCGGACAGATCCCCCACTGCCGTCTTCTGGTGTGTTCTCCCTTCTACGGCAGCAAGGCGATAGGCCCCGGCCAGCAACCGGATTACGTTAACGCAGTCGCGCTCCTCCAATGCGATTTACCCGCGATGGAACTGCTGCACCAACTACAGCGAATCGAACTTGAGCAGGGCCGGGAACGCGGCCCTGAACAATGGGTTCCTCGCACCCTGGACCTGGATATTCTGTTATTTGATAGGCAGGTTATAGACACAGAACGCTTGCAAATCCCGCACCCTCGCCTGCAGCAACGGAATTTTGTTTTGAAGCCATTGTTCGATTTAGCACCGGATTTGGTTCTTCCTGATGGCAAAGCCGTAGTTGATCTGTTAAAAACAACAGGCACACAAGGGCTATGGCAACTGCCTGATTTATCTTCCTGAAATAGACCTCACTGAGCCGCTATGAGTAATCCGGAAGCACCGACAAATAGCAATGAACAACAACCCAAGTTTGTTGTGGTTGAAGGGCCGATCGGCGTCGGCAAAACAACGCTCACTAAAAAATTGGCAGCAACATTCGGTTATGAGTTGTTGCTGGAAGGCGCTGCGGACAATCCTTTTTTGGAACGTTTTTATGAAGACCAACAACACTGGGCGCTGCAAACCCAATTATTTTTTTTATTACAGCGAGCGGACCAACTCAATTCACTGCGACAAAATGATTTATTTCAACCCGTACGTGTAGCGGATTTTTTAATTCACAAAGACCGCTTGTTTGCCGGATTAACGCTGGCAGATGACGAGTTGATTTTATACGACAAAGTGTATCAACATCTTATCACCGATATACCCAAACCGGATTTGGTAATTTATTTGCAGGCGCCCACACCGGTGCTGAAATCCCGTATCGAACGACGAGGGATTGTCTGCGAACAACAGATCACGGACCAATACCTGGATCAACTTAGCGCAGCTTACCATCAATTGTTTCACTACTACGATGAATCACCGCTGTTAATGGTCAATACCGCCGAGCTGAACTTGGCAGAAAGCACCCGTGACTATGAAAATCTAGTGGAGTATATTTTGTCGATTCGAAGTGGACGACACCACTTTAACCCTCTCGCGCCTTTTGATGCGCGCCAAGTGTGAGCGAGCCTGACCATGCCTATCACCCTATCTACACTCAATAAAATAAAGCAGGAAGGCAGCAAGTTTACCTGCCTGACCGCGTACGACAGCACCTTTTCCCATCTCGCCGGAAAAGCCGGTGTGGAAGTATTGCTGGTGGGTGATTCCCTCGGCAATGTTCTGCAGGGACACGACAGCACAGTGCCTGTCACTCTGGAAAATATGATTTATCACACTGAATGCGTGCAACGGGGCAATCAGGGCGCATTGATCATGTCCGACCTGCCGTTTATGGCGTACGCTACCGAACAACAAGCACTGGAAAGTTCCGCTGCCTTAATGCGCGCGGGGGCGCACATCGTAAAACTGGAAGGCGGCGAATGGTTGCGCAGTAGCGTCAGATTATTATCGGATCGAGGCGTGCCAGTCTGTGTGCACCTGGGGTTGACACCGCAATCGGTAAATAAAATGGGAGGCTACAAAGTGCAAGGCCGCGATCCGGCAGAACGGGAGGCACTTATTGCGGATTCCATCGCCGCAGAAGAGGCCGGCGCAGCCATGTTGTTATATGAATGCATTCCTTCGGAATTGATGGAAGTGATTATGAGTAAAGTCTCGATTCCGGTTATTGGAATCGGAGCAGGCCCCGCATCCGATGCACAGGTTTTGGTTTTGCATGACATGCTCGGAGCCACTACCCGCAAACCGGCTAAGTTCGTAAAGAACTTTATGGCAGAAGGTGACGGCAGTATCAGCGGCGCTATTGAAGCTTATGTGAACGCCGTAAAAGCGGGCACTTTCCCGGGCCCGGAACATGGATTCGAATGATGAAAACAGTCCACACCATAGAAGCATTGCGTAAAGAAATTCATCAGCAGCGCAGCAAGGGCAAACGTATCGGCTTCGCACCCACTATGGGTAATCTGCACGAGGGTCACATTACCTTAATCAAAGAAGGTCTCAAACAAAGCGACGTAATGGTCTCCAGCGTTTTTGTCAATCCCACGCAATTCGGTGAAGGTGAAGACTTTTCCGATTACCCTCGCACTTTGCCCCAGGACCAGGAAAAATTATCGGCAGCGGGTTGCCATCTGCTGTTTGCGCCCGCCGTTGATGAAATGTATCCCGAGGATCAGGATACCTGGGCAAAAGTGGTGGTAACCGAAGTCACCTCCCGTCACTGTGGCGCATCGCGGCCGGGGCATTTCGATGGTGTTTCCACAGTCGTGACAAAATTGTTCAATATTGTACAACCCGATGTTGCGCTGTTCGGTAAAAAAGATTTTCAGCAGTTAGCTGTGATTCGCCGCATGACAACCGCGTTGTGTTTTGACATCGAGATCATCGGCGTAGACACCGTACGGGAAGACAACGGACTGGCCATGAGTTCCAGGAATGGTTTTTTAAGTGCCGATGAAAAACACCGGGCCGCCACCCTGTACCAATGTTTGTGCCAAGCAAAAAAAGACATTCAAAACGGCAATACCGATTTTGAATCTATCCGAACACGGTCCAACCATACACTGCAACAAGCCGGATTTGAGCCGGACTATTTCACCATCTGCCGTGCAGACGACCTGGAAAGGGCGGGGCCAAATGACCACAAGCTGGTGATTCTGGCTGCTGCCCGAATGGGTAAAGCCCGCTTGATTGACAACATCGACTTTAGCCGGGGCTAGTTATTGGCCTTGCTCAACAGCGTATCCAGGTGATTGGCAAACGCTTGCCGGTCGCTTTGACTTAACGCCGGGGGTCCGCCTGTATCCACTCCACTGGAACGCATGGTATCGAGAAAGTCCCGCATATTCAGTCGGCCACGGATATTGTCTGCCGTGAACAGCTCGCCGCGAGGGCTTAGCGCCAATGCCCCCTTTTCAATAGCATCTGCAGCCAGAGGAATGTCACTGGTAATCACCAAATCACCTGACTCCACCCGCTTTACAATTTCGTTATCCGCAATATCAAAGCCGGAAGCCACCTGAACAAAAGCAATGTGTGGAGATTTGGGCACACTCAAAAACTGGTTGGCCACCAGGGTTACCTGAACCGGAACCCGATTTGCAGCACGATACAAGATCTCTTTTACCACCACCGGACAGGCGTCGGCGTCTACCCATATTTTCATTTTCAACTAACTAACCTTAATAATTTACTTTCAGTTATCTACCCAGCCTGCGAATAGCATAGGGCTGACACCCGCAGCAGAACGCCTAGACCCAGAGCGAAACGATGGTTCAACCGAATCGCTCTGGTGAAACAAACTTGAACTGAATTGAATTTACCCCAGCTAAGCTATTACAACACGAGCGCAATCACAACCAGCTGCATGGGCGGGCCTCAATAGGGCCTGCCATGACGCCGCTGCGGCTCCAATGTATGACTATAAACCGCTTCGCCATTCGCGTTTTTCAATGTCACTGTCAACTCGCTGGACCAGGCATCAATATCCACCTGACCATAAAATTGATATCCGGCAAACGGGGACATATTGGCTTGCTCCGGCGCCATTTCAAATTTGACCTGAGGTCCGAATGTATTATCCAGGGTATTGGGACCAAAGCTTCCAGCATTTAACGGGCCTGCAACAAACTCCCAAAAAGGCAGGAAGTCCTGGAATTGCGCTTGATTCGGATCGTAATAATGGGCAGCAGTATAATGGACATCCGCAGTAAACCACACCACATCCCTGATGCGTTTCCGTTTAATAAAACGCAATAAGTCGGCCATTTCCAATTCCCGGCCCACTGGCTTGCCGTCGCCGTTGGCCATATTTTCAAATTTATCATCACCGTCGCTCACCACCAGCCCGATGGGCATATCGGATGCTATCACTTTCCAAACGGCTTTCGATTCTGCGAGTTGCTTTTTTATCCAGCGCAATTGCTTGTCCCCTAGTAGCGCCGTCTCTGCGCTTTGCCGAGTTTGATCATTCGCTGTGTTGGGGCCACGATAACTGCGCATATCAATGACGATGACGTCCAGCAGATCGCCGTAGGAAATTTTTCGGTACACACGCTCGGATTCATCTGCAGCGTGATAGCGCATGGGGGCATATTCCAGAAACGCTTTGCTGCCATTCGCGACCAGGGTGGGAATATTTTTTTCAGTGTAGCGATCATCATCCAGCAGATCTTTGGAGCCAGACCAATTATTTACCACCTCATGATCGTCCCACTGCCAAATTTGTGGCACTTCGGCATTAAAGCGACGCACGTTCTCATCCATCAGATTGTATTGGTAACGGCCCCGATACTCCGGCAACGTTTCCGCTACTTTAGACACTGCTTCTGTCACCAGGTTATTCCAGATACGCCCGTCTTCCGCCACCTGTGTTTCTGCAATTGGCCCGTCGGCATAAATCGTGTCACCACTGTGGATAAAGAAATCCGGCCGTTCCAGGCGCATGGCTTCGTAAATAGTCATGCCACCGAATTGGGGATTGATCCCCCACCCCTGACCCGCCGTATCTCCTGACCAAAGAAACCGGATATCACGCCGGTGTCGGGGTGCGGTAATAAAACGCCCCACCACCGGCTCGCTCAGGACACGGTCATTCGTTAGATCCTGAAAAGCGACGCGCACAAAAATTTCACGATCGCAGGGCAAACGAGTTAAATCCAAACGCGCGGTAAAATCCGTCGTCTCCAATGCATAGGGCCCACGAATCTTAACCGGGCTCGAGAATTCAGGATTAATATCGTATTCCACCACCATACGGGAGGGGCGGTCACTGCGGCTCCAGATCATGGCCCCCTCACATTGCACGTCGCCGATCTGAATGCCCTGCTGCAATTGCGGGCGCGCCGCATCCGGAGTAATAATAGCGGGTGCCCCGGTGACCCAGCGTGGCGTCAACGTCCCGGTAGCTCCGGCAGCCACCAGTAGACCCGAGCGCTTCAGAAAACGCCGACGGGTTGGATCACTATTCTGATTATCTGAATCTGTCATAAGCTCTCTCCTGAGTAAAACCCCGATTACGGGCCAAAGTCAGGCGCATGGTAAGGCGAATTTATGACAACAACGGGAATGCAGGCGTAACCGGGCATACCTTCAAAAAACCGCTATCGAACCGAAACCAAAACGTCACCTCTGCCAATTGCCAATAATTCCTATTTGCATTATCCTCGGAGACCTCTCTTAGCGTACGACTCGTCACCCCACAGGCACACTCCAGAAGATGCGGTATGAATGACTTTGCCACTGACCTTTCCATCGGACAGCTTTATAACGACCACCAACCGGCCCTGAAGCGTTTTCTTATGGCTATGTTACGCAGTGAACAGGCTGCCGAGGATGTTGCCCATGAGGCCTGGGTAAGGGTGCTACGGTACAGGCCCAAGCAACCGGTGGAAAATCCCCAGGCCTATTTATTTACTGTGGGTGCCAATGCCGCACGGGATTATCTGGCGCGCGAAAGCACCCGCAGCAAGTTCACCACCACCGCCGATGACGAGCCCTTCGATCAGGCTATCTGCCCTCACCCCAACGCCGAACAATGCGCTCAAGACCATCAGCGCCTGCAAACGTTAGCCCGAGCAGTCGATGATTTACCTCCCCGCTGCCGTGAAGTGTTTTTAATGAGTCGCTTCGATGGGCTGAGCAACCCGGATATTGCCCTTCGCCTGCAAATTTCCCGCAATATGGTAGAAAAACACATTATCAAAGCACTTCTCCATTGCCGTAATAGGCTAAAATCCCAAGGCGTATAAGCCTCAATCATTTATTTTGTTAATGACATATACAACGTCAGGAATCCTCCATGTCAGGCAGTCCACCTATTGAGGGCGCCCCGACTAAAGAGCAAAAAGCAATGACCCAGCGAAATCCAGCCAGCACTAACCGACCCGCGGATGACCAGCAGGAGCGGTTTCCGGAGTCGCTGGTTGAAGAGGCCACCACCTGGTTTGTACGCATGACAACGGGCGATGCCAGCACCGAGGACCGGCAGCTATTCCAGCGATGGCTGGAACAAAGCCCGACGCATTGGGCCGCCTACAGTGAAGCCAAAAAATTGTGGGATGACCTGGGCCAGATACCCGCACCGGCGGCAGTTTCCCCTACCCCCAGCCGTCGCTTCACTGGCTGGAAACCGGGACTCGCCGCGTGTTTCGCGCTACTTGCCTGTGTCTTGTTCGGGCAATCAGCAACCCTTGAAAACCTGCAATCGACCTATTTCACCTCGGTAGGTGAAATCCGTCAGATTACCCTAAGCGATCGCTCTGTCCTGTTTTTAAATACGGATTCAGCTGTCAACATCGAATTTACCGAGCACTGCCGTTGTATCACCCTGCTACGAGGCGAGGCTTATTTTGAAGTCAGCAAAAATCCCGCCCGCCCGTTTGAAGTCCACACCGGCATCGGGCGGACCCGGGCAGTGGGTACCGCGTTTTCCGTACGCAAAACCCAGCAGGATACCCGCGTGGCGGTCACCGAAGGCCGAGTGGAAATAGCAAGCGAACTCAACAACGCTGAAATTCAAAGCTTGCTCCTGAACGCAGGCGATACCGCATTTTACGATCGCAACGGTGTGCAACCATCGGGCTCACACGTCGCCGACAATACGGCTGCGTGGAGGCACGGCAAACTCATATTTATAAACCGCCCTCTGAGTGAAGTGGTATCCGAACTGGATCGATACCATGCCGGAAAAATAGTATTGGCCCGCCAACCCGGCGGCGAGCAGCATTTCACCGGCGTACTCAATCTGCAGGATACTGGACAGGCGCTGATGGCACTGGAGCAAACTCAGTCCTTATCGATACTGGAAATTACACCACTGCTGATCTTTCTCCGGGCCTCACACTAGAGCCGGCCCCGAACCGGAAACTGACTCACTCTTTGTCGCTCAGCCTTTTTCTCATTATCCAGGTCAGGAGTTCCATCCTCGAACCAGTCCTATTTAACTGAAGCGTATTACCAACCGCCTTTCGCAGTGATCATAGGATTAAAAATATGAATTCCCGGGGATATTTCGGTACCGCCATCCTGGCGACCGTTTTTGCTCATACGACAGTCTTGGCAGATGATAATCGGGTCAGCAGCGTCGTTGCCAAAGAACAACATTCAGCTGCCATGTCCAATTTCTCTATTCCGGCAGGTGACTTGCAAAGTGCATTACTCAACTTTTCCCAGCAAGTGGATTTGCAATTACTGTACGCTTCGGACCTGACTGCAGGCATAACCACACAAGGTATCCAGGGCGAATACCATCCCCAAGCTGCGCTTGAACTGTTACTGGCCGGAACCGGACTCACCTATCGTTTCACTAACGAGCACACCGTGACGTTGGAAAAGGCAGGTGAAAGTACCCTGCCTGCAGTCGAAGTCTCCGCCAACGCGGTGCCTGCTTCAGAGCAACTGCCAATGCCCTTCAATGGCGGACAAGTAGCCGATGGTGTCCGCCTGGGGATTCTGGGCAACACCGACATTCTGGACGCGCCATTCAGTATCACCAGCTATACCAGTAAAACCATAGAAGACCAGCAAGCCCGTAGCGTCTTGGACGTTCTCGCCAATCAGCCCTCGGTGCGCAGTGCCAGTGCCCGCAGCAATATCAACGAAGATTTTATCCTGCGGGGATTCCCGGTTGAGAGCCAGGATATCGCGCTTAACGGTATGTATGCGTTGATGCCCTACTTTCGTGTACCGGTTGAAATGGCTGAACGTGTGGAAGTATTTGAAGGTCCAAGTGCCTTGCTGAGCGGCATGTCGCCCGGCGGCAATATTGGTGGCTCAATCAACATCGTTCCGAAGCGGGCCGGAGACCGGCCCGTTAACCGATTCACCGCCCAGTACTTTTCAGACTCTGTACTCGGTGGCCACCTGGATATCGGTCGCCGTTTCGGTGAAAACGACGAATTCGGCGCCCGCGTGAACGGCATGTACCGTACTGGTGACACCACGGTTGATTATCAATCCGAAGAGGATAAGTTAGGATCTGTGGCGCTGGATTACCAGGGCGATCGCCTACGCCTGAGCGCAGACCTTATCTATCAGAAACAAAATATCGACGGCGTCGTAAGGCAATTTACAATCGCCCCCACGGTCACCAATTTGCCCTCTCCGCCGGAGGGCACCCTCAGTTACCCCGGCTCCTGGACTGATCTTGCCATGGAAGACAGCTCCGGCGTGTTTCGTGCTGAGTTTGATCTGTCCAGCGCAGTCACCCTTTACGCCGGTGCCGGCGCAAGAACCAGTAAAATGGACGCTGTGGCAGGTAATCCTGAGATCACCGGCAATTTTGGCAGCTATACTTACGCGCCTGCCTGGCAACTCTTTGATGTGGATTCCCGCTCCTATGAAGCCGGTATGAACAGTCGCTTCGCAACGGGCTTCGTTACTCATCAATTGAATATCAGCGCCACTCAGGTACGCCAGAATCAAAGCCTCTTTTTTTACACAGGCTTCCCTTTCCAGGACGGGACCATCACAACCTCCAATGATACCCCCGCCCCCGATCTGGCAGGCATCACTGTAGATAAAAATAAATACGTCGATACCAAGCTGACCAGCTATGCAATAGCAGACACCTTGGGTTTTATGGATGAAAAAGTGAAGTTGACCGTTGGCATCCGGCAGCAACAAGTTCAGGTTCAGAATTTTAATTTTTTAACCGGCGCACCGTCGGGGGATGCCTACGACGAGAGCAAACCCACTCCGGTGGTGGGCTTGGTCTTGAAGCCCTGGTCAGAAACCGTATCGTTATACGCCAGCTATGTGGAAGGCCTGAGCCAGGGGCCGACCGCACCGCTCGATCCAACTCTGACCAATCCCGGTGAGGTTTTTGAGCCCACCGTTTCCAAACAATTCGAAATAGGAGCCAAAGCAGAATGGAATAGTTTGGGCGGCTCGGTTGCAATCTATCACTTAGAAAAGCCCAGCGGGATACGGGTTGGCAACACCTTCGAAGTCAGCGGTGAACAAACCCACAAAGGGGTGGAACTTAATCTTTACGGTGAAATAACACCGGCTATTCGACTTTTGGGGGGGGCATCCTATATCGACTCCGAAATGGCCACCACGACTGAAGGTATCAACCAGGGCAGATCAGCAATCGGTGTTCCTGAATTTCAGCTGAACCTGGGCGGCGAGTGGGACACCCCGCTCATCAACCACCTGACACTGACCTCGCGAATCATCTATACCGGAGAACAATACGCCGACCAGTCAGGCCGTATTGAGCTACCGCACTGGACACGGGTCGATATCGGGGCACGCTATACCACTAAAGCCGCGGGCAAACCTCTGGTGCTGCGCGCTAATCTGGAGAATCTGTTTAATGAATCGTCCTGGGGTGTTTCAAATGCGGGCTACCTCTATGTGGGTGATGCTCGTAGCTTGCAACTGTCGGCCACCATTGACTTCTAGCACCTAAAAAAGGCACAAGGGGAATCCGATATGAATATCCGGCTCTGGTTTTTGATACATAAATGGACCAGTCTGGTCTGCACTGTATTTTTATTGATGTTGTGCCTGACCGGTCTGCCACTGATCTTTCATGAAGAAATTGATCACACTTTCGGGGATGAGGTTGAAGCACCGGAAATGCCTGCGGGCACGCCCGCAGCAAGCATGGACCAGATTGCCGAAGCAGCTCGGTTGCGCCACCCAGGAGAATTAATCCGCTTTGCCTTCTGGGACGAAAAAGAGCATCCCCATCTGACGCTTTTGACCATGACCGAAACCTATGACGCGCCACCGGAGGACGACCGCCTCATTGTTCTTGACTCCCGCACCGCCGACATACTTGACGAGCCACCAGCGGACAGCGGATTTATGTACATCATGTTCAAACTGCACGTCGACCTGTTTGCCGGGCTGCCGGGAATGTTATTTTTAGGCTTCATGGGGCTTTTATTCGTCGTCGCGATTGTGTCCGGGGTGGTGCTCTACTCGCCGTTCATGCGCAAATTGGATTTTGGTACGGTACGTACGCAGCGCAGCACCCGCTTGCAGTGGCTTGATCTGCACAACCTCTTGGGTGTGGTGACTTTGGTGTGGGCTTTGGTTGTCGGGCTCACCGGCAGCATTAATACCCTGAGTCAGGTGGTGATCGGCATCTGGCAGCAAGGACAATTGGCAGAAATGGTCGCGCCCTATAAAGATCTCGATCCGCCAACGGATTTGGGCTCGGTGCAGCGCGCTATGGACACCGCCAGCGCGGCTGTCCCGGATATGGATATCAGCTTCCTGGCCTGGCCAGGTACCCTGTTTTCCAGCCCCCATCATTACAGTGTGTTCATGCGTGGCACCACACCGCTGACGTCACGCCTTTTACAGCCGGCGCTGATCGACGCTGTCTCAGGCGAGCTCACAGACACCCGCACTATGCCCTGGTATGTACAGACGCTGCTGCTATCCCAACCCTTGCACTTTGGTGACTACGGCGGCCTTCCGCTTAAGGTTCTTTGGTTGGTATTGGATCTGATTACGATTGTGGTGCTGGGCAGCGGATTGTACCTCTGGATTGGCCGTCATCAACGTTCCACTGCCCGTCAAATAGAAGAAATCAAAGGTGGCGGTTTACTGGAAGGAGAAACGCGATGAGCCCGGCCAATAACGTTCGCCGTACCAACCTGCAGATATTTAAAGCACCGATCCTGCTGGCGGTGCTCAGTTTTGCAGGCCTGATCGCAGCGCTGGTGGGAGATGGCCCCTACGACGTGGTTTCCTGGATTGCCCTGAGTGTGCCTTGCATCACAATTAGCCGGTTTCTTTGGAAAGCACGCCCCCAGCCAACCTGATTTTCACAGCCCCTCAAAAAAATCGACTTCGCCGTTTTCCAGCGAATATTCTGCCCCCACTATAGTCAAAGAGCCGGCTGCGATCAGCGGCTCCAGCATGGCAGATCCGTGTCGCAAATGATTTGCCGAAGCGCGCACATTCGCCCTCACGGCGGCCTGCATCAACTTCGGCCTATCATCACGCAAGCCGGCGTCAAATAACGGCTCAACTGAAGGCCGAATGCGGTTTACGATGGAAAGCACATGGGAGGATGCCAGCGTCTCGCGATGGCTCAGCACATCGATCGTTGCCGCTACCGCCCCACACTGACTGTGCCCCAACACCACCACCAAAGGCGTACCGAACTGGCTGACCGCGTATTCAATGCTGCCGATCTGTGACGGTGCGACAATATTACCCGCTACCCTGATTACGAACAGATCCCCCAGTCCTTGATCGAAAATGATTTCCGCAGGCACTCTTGAGTCAGAGCACCCCAACACAATGGCAAAGGGGGCCTGACCTTCAACCAACTCCGTGCTGTGCATTTGCCTGACCCGGGTTTCGATACTTTGTAACCCTGAAACGAAACGCTGATTACCTTCTTTCAAACTGGTCAATGCCTGCTGCGCTGTAATCATATTCCCCTGAGCCCTGCTTATAGTGAACGTAAAAACAAAAACCGCTCTATACTTAACCACGGTATAAGTCGTTAATACCCCATTATTTTTCAAAAACAAAGACATTACCAATTAAATAGACAGCAATCCAAATAGCGGATATGGTCTGTACCGCACCCAAAACGGAATTGGAGAAAATACCATGAAACGCTTGATATCCATTATAGTGGCGGCCGTCACAGTGACCTCAGCAAACTCCGCCCTAGCAGGCACCGATAGCGGTTTTTATGTCGGGGGCTCCCTGGGTTCGGCAAAAATAGATTATAGCCAGGACGATCCGAGTCTGGGCGACATTGATTTTGACGAAGATGACACCGGGTACAAAGTATTCGGTGGCTATAATTTTGGCATCATTCCTTTGATCGACGTGGCTGTCGAAGGCGCGTATGTCAACTTCGGCGAGCAGCAAACGGTGGGCCCAATACTAACCAGTGAGTCTGAAATCACCGGCCTGAGCGCGTTTGGATTAGCCGGTTTGACTTTCGGACCTTTCGGTGTCTTTGCAAAAGCCGGATTTCTGGCCTGGGACGGGGATTTTACGGTCAATAATATCGGCGCATCCGATGACAGCACGGATCCGGCCTACGGCATTGGCGCTAAATTTCAGTTGGGCTCCCTCGCTATTCGGGCTGAATACGAAGTGTTCGAAACCGACAACTTCGACCTCGACTTTACCTCAGTGGGCGTTGCGTATACATTCTGATAGCCATGGTTCGCGTTTGTCGATAACACCCAGATCTGCAAGCGCGAACGCTTCACCCGCGAACGTCACCCCGGAAGATTCAATTAAAAGGAATTGAACCCGGTGTTGACATCACAGCCACGCCCGCCAATATCAACATAATCAGTATCATCAAACAACTGAACATAAATACCTTGCGCCTCATCGGCACATAGTTTGATCCGGTGTGGATATAGGCATGGACCACCCTGCTAAGCACAAATAACCAGGCAATAACCAGTGCGACCATAGTAACCGATTGCGCCGCCCACATCACAAAGCACAGAACATAAAACAAGACCGGAACTTCAAACTGATTGCGGATATTATTATTAAACTTTATAACACTCTCGGGCCAGGCATCGTCATAAAGCCCGCGGCGTGCGTCATCCACCTCATTATTTTTAATGGCTTTCGCTTTAGCAACCGTCAATCCAATATAGCAAACCATGGTCAACAGCACCTGCACCAGCACCGGGATAAAAATCGTCTGTCCAGTCATATTCTTTCCTTGAATGCCCTTCAGGCTCGTTTGCGCAAAACAACTAATTTCAATTCCGGAGTTTTGGGTATCCCCACATCAAGATGGACAGGGTATGGGATGGACTCCCCCACCAACGTATAACCGAGCTTCTGATAAAAATGAATCAGACGCGTATTCGCTTCCAGGACCACCACCTGGAAATGTCTGCATCGAGATTTGACCCTGTTCTCAGCGTAGGCTAATAACGCTTTGCCGATTCCGCTACCATGATAGTCCGGCCTGATTGCGAAAGTGCCAAACTCACACAGATGGTCAAAATAGGTGACGCCAATACATCCCAATATAGAATCTATTTTCTGTACAGATGCAGATCTTGCAGAAATTAGATCGAACGCTGCACCCTCTATTAGGTCAGCGAGCTGCCGCTCAGAAATACGGTCACCTTGCACCAAGTGTGATTCTGAGGTCCAACGCCGCGATCCGCTTGAACCACGATAAGCATCGTTAATCAGCTGAGTCAGTTCTGGCACATCCGACCGATCAATTTGGTTCTCAAAACGCAGTGTATCCATATTCAAGAAGTGCCTGGCGCCTCAACATCAGTCCAGACAGCAAACTCATTACCGCCGGGGTCAGCAAAGTGAAAGCGCCCGCCACCGGGAAATCCAAAGCCAGCCTTTAATATTCTGCCACTGGCGTTTTGAACTTTCTTCTGGGTGGCTTCGATATCGCAGGCGGGTAACTCAACATAATTTAACTCTTCGTGTTCCATCACATCGCAATCCTTTATTTTCCCATAGTGCGATATTCTAGAATTAAATTGATAATTTCATGATCGCTAGCGGTGGAGGCCAGTGATTCGTTCAAAGAACGCCGCTGAGGAAGACTGATATCGAATTTGCTTCGTAACACCTCTTCCACTTGAGCATCCGAATCCGGATCAATATCTTTTCCGGCAAACACACAGATTCGTTGATGAATAAAATCTTTATCCGCCATAGTTTTCAATTACCTCAAACGTAATAGCTTGTATTAGTTAACTTCATTTTGAAGCTGTTTTTTGATTAATCGAACATTACTCATCACGCTCATAATTGCAGCGTGAACCAAGACCTGTTGATAATTTTCACTAACCTATGCTGGGAGCATAGCGTGTCAAACTCGATATTTTCTGCCTGTGCTTCACGTCATCCATCATGAACGGACGATAAGCCACAGCCCATGGAATAATGGTTATTACTAAGATAAGCGAGGGTCGGATCAGACGCAGACAGGTTACGAAACCCTTGCAGATTATAGCATAGTCCATCGTGAGGCAATCAGTTAGCGAATCTGGGCCCGAAGGTCGCTTGCTCTCACTGCCGAATCACACTCAGCCGAAGATTGGTACGTTACTTGCGACAACGCCGCTAACTGCACAAAAAACCGAGATTATCGCGCTAGGCAAGCCTATCCGCGACGTGATTCTTGCAGATCTTACAGCTCAATGTAAGTCCTACAGCAATTATTACAGCCCCCTTACGACTATGTATACCAAGGAGAGAGATATGAGTGACAAGAAATTCACCACGACGGATGCCGGCATCCCGGTTGCCAGCGACGAACACTCACTGACCGTGGGGCCGGATGGCCCTATCGTGCTGCATGACCATGCCCTGATCGAACAAATGGCTAACTTTAACCGAGAACGAATTCCCGAGCGTCAGCCCCACGCAAAGGGCGGCGGCGCTTTCGGCCAATTTGAAGTGACTCACGATGTTAGCCAATACACCAAAGCTGCGGTGTTTCAGCCTGGCACAAAGACCGACGTACTGATGCGTTTCTCCACAGTGGCTGGGGAACGAGGGAGCCCCGATACTTGGCGGGATCCAAGAGGGTTTGCGGTGAAGTTTTATACTTCGGAAGGTAATTACGACATGGTCGGTAACAATACACCGGTCTTTTTTATCCGCGACCCAATGAAGTTCCAGCACTTCATCCGCTCTCAAAAGCGTCGTGCCGACACCAATCTACGGGACCACGACATGCAATGGGATTTCTGGACTCTGTCTCCGGAATCAGCACACCAGGTCACCTGGCTTATGGGCGACCGGGGCATACCCAAATCCTGGCGATTCATGAACGGCTACTCCAGTCATACCTATTTATGGGTGAATGCGAAAGGCGAGAAATTCTGGGTCAAATACCATTTCAAGACCGACCAGGGTATTGACTGTATGACACAGGAGGAAGCAGACAAGATGGCTGGCGCTGATGGCGACTATCACACCCGCGACCTATATCAGTCCATCGAGAAAAAGGAGTTCCCGAGCTGGACCCTGAAAATGCAAATTATGCCATTCAAAGATGCCGAGCATTATCGCTTCAATCCATTTGACCTCACCAAAGTCTGGCCACATGCGGATTACCCTCCGATTGAAGTGGGCAAATTGACGTTGAACCGCAATCCGACCGACTATCACTGCGAAGTAGAGCAAGCGGCGTTTGAGCCAAACAACATGGTTCCAGGCATCGGTGTCAGCCCGGATAAAATGCTACTGGGACGCATGTTTGCCTATTCCGACGCCCACCGGGCCAGGCTCGGCGTGAACTACAAACAGATACCGGTGAACAAGCCCCAATGCCCGGTGCACAGCTACAGTAAAGACGGCGCCATGCGCATTGATAAAGTAACTGACCCTGTCTACGCACCGAACAGCAAAGGCGGCCCCAGTGCAGACCCGGATCGATTCCCCAATGCAGAAACCTGGAGCGCAAACGGTGAAATGGTTCGAGAAGCCTATACCCAACATAAAGACGACAACGACTTTGTTCAGCCCAACATGCTGATCAATGAAGTCATGGATGACGCAGCACGCGAACGGTTGGTTAACAACGTAGTGGGCCATTTATTGGATGGCGTATCCAATGAGGTGTTGGAGCGCGCATTCTGTTATTGGAAAAACATCGATTCGCAAATCGGCGAAAGAATAGAGAAAGGCGTAAAAGAAGGGAAAAAATAAAAAGGTCGATGAACTCCATTCTGAAATCTACTTTTCAAAGGAGGTTCCTGGCAGGAACCTCCGGCCTGATGACACTGACGCATTCTGAAAAGCAGTATTTAAACAGACGTAGAAAACCGGGATCTGTGTACTTTTATCAGCCCAAGCAACGCGGCAAACCCGACAAAAACGCCAACAGGTGCGCCGTACACCTCGGGAAAACCGAATCCGATTCCGGCTGTGACAATATAAGATACGGTGACACAGCTTCCCACTATGGCCGGAATGCTGACAATCCAATGGAACGCGCCCCGATCGAACAAATACTTAGTTGCTAACCATAATACACTGGTGGATAAAAGCATGTTGGAGAATGCGAAATAACGCCAAATCAATGTGAAATCAATTTTTGTCATAAAGTAAGCGATGATAAGAACCGGGATCGCCACTAGTAATCGGTTGCGTACACTTTGGGGAATATGAAAGGCATCGATAATGGTCAACCGTAACGATCTGAATGCCGTATCACCGGAAGTGATTGGGAAAATAGCGACCGCGACAATCGCCATTATTCCACCCAAGCTACCCAGATACGTGGTAGCAACCTGGTTTACGACGAGACCAGGGCCGCCTTGATCAAGCAAACTTTTTAGCTCGACATAACCACCCGGAAAAGCCGCAATCCCCGCCAACGCCCACACGCAGGCAACCAATCCTTCAGACACCATAGCCCCGTAATAAACGGGCCGAACATATTTTTCATTAGTAAGACAACGCGCCATAATCGGTGCTTGTGTGGAGTGGAAGCCACTGATAGCACCACAGGTTATGGTGACAAAAAGCAATGGCCAAACGGGCAAGCCATCCGGATTGGGTTGCAACAAGTCATCGTGATAACGGCTATGATCAAAATACGCAAAGATGTTGGCCAATTCCGGTAGTTTGGGGGCATTAAAGATCAATGCTGCGCCCATTGAAAGCGTCATCACTACCATTAACAAGCCAAAGGCAGGATACAATTTGGTAATAATCTTATCGATAGGCAACAACGTGGCCAAAAGGTAGTAGCCCAGGATCAGCAGCACCCAAAATAGGTTTTCACTCAGGATTGTCCCCTCGAATACCGCTAGATTACTTAACAGCCCCGCTGGACTCATCGTAAAAACAACACCCACAAAAAACAGCAGCATTGCCGTGAAAAGCAACATCACAGCTTTAAAATACACGTTAAAATAATGACCTGCGATTTCAGGTAAGCTCTTGCCGTCCTCTTTAATACTCAAAACACCGGAGTAATAGTCATGGACCGCGCCACCAATAATATTGCCCAATACTATCCACAGTAACGCCACAGGCCCATAGAGAGCGCCCAATATCGGTCCGAATATGGGGCCGACTCCGGCAATATTAAGGAATTGAATCAGGAACGCTTTTGCAGGACTAACAGCTACATAGTCAACGCCATCATCAAACCGCTGCTGAGGTGTGCTTGCGTCTGGGTCAATGCCCGCTTGTCGTTCAACAAAGGGGCTATATACCTTATATGCGAGTAGCAGTAGCGCAATACAGGCAAAGAAAATCCACATGATCCACCATCCGGTCACCGCGGGTAAGAAAGTAGACAGCAGTTTTAATGACTTATCCTGCCAGGTCAAGCACCAGCGGATTAGACCAATGTCTATGACTGCGTATATCAGCCACTAAGGGATTAGATAGTCGTTGCACGTAGGCCAATCACCACCACCTATTCTGCATCCAAAATACGCTTCCCAGGCTTCACATGCTGTTAGTAGACTTAAGCTCATTATGATCAAGCCAATTTTTATTATTTTCATTTCAAATTCCCTTTTAAACAAAATATGTTAACGCAGGCAAGTTGAATTATACTTCACCCCGTGAATTCAGCGGGCTGATAATATACGCTCACATGAACTCAACATTTCACGACCAAACCAATATTATTGTTTTGAATTAGTGTAATTCTGAAGATTTAACGGGCACCCTCGATCCATGTTCCACCATTTAATTTACAGCTCTCTGCAATTTTATTCATTTCGACATTTTTATAATAGTACGTGCTAAATCCCATTTTTCTGGGCTTCATATCCCCAAATGTGGGGAAATTCGGATCTTTACATACGCCTTTGAATCCAGCCCTACATTCCGCAACAGGCTTATGAACAACCACGTATTCCGGGTCATTAACCTCTAAAAAATAGTTACTTTTACAATACTCCGAGAACACATCCTTAGGGTAGCTAACGTTCTCGAAGCAGGAAACCGTTTTAACTTCTCCCTTGAAACTCACTTTCTGGTTGCAAGATGCAAGCTGGGCATATGCCTGGGACGAAATAAATAACAAAATTACTAACGAAAAAATAGAGTTCATCGTATTAAAGCCTCGGGTTTCGAAAAAATAGTGCATATAACACTTTAACCATTAGACCAAAAGTAAACAACCTATGGGCTCTGAAGTACTTGTGCCCGTTATAGTTTGCAATGTACTTTCCGGAACTGGATTTACCTTTTCCATTGCGCGTATTCTTGGAATTGGCGCATAGTAGCACCTCAAAGCAGCCATAACCTGGAGGTTCTTGGTGTACTTTTTAGATTAGTTTTTTAACAAAGCCGCTATATCATCATAAGTTAGAACCCCGGTATTTTGCGCTTTCAAAATTCCTTTTTGATTGTAAAGCAGCGCGCTGTACTCATGATCAGAAAGCAATAAACCAGACTCGTCTTTATCAAGATAATAACCCGACTTGTCTAATTTATAGTCGTAGCCTCTGACTATAATCAGATTGAGATTCTCATAATCAGTAGAATTAAATTCACTGATCTGGCGATTTAAGCGCCGCTCGCCTTTTGACGTTGATAAAAGCACTAGTACGTTAGAATCAATAACTTTCTCATAACACTTTTCATAGTCTGCTCGAAAAGAAGTAATATCGAATTCGCATCCAGACGAATCATGAAATTTTAGTACTGTGGGAGCTATGCTGTGAGAGCATGCACTAACAAACGCAACGAAAGCTAGAGCTACTATTAAGGAACGCATTACTAACGAACCTCTATGGTCAATGAGACGTTTGCAGGAGTATTACTTATTGCGTCGTGAAAACTTGATGCATCATGTTCGGTAATTCCAATACAGCCTGCAGTTCCTGGGACGTTTCCATCGGGGTGTATTCCCAATCTCCCGCCTATACTACCTCTAGTCGTAGAGAAGCCCGGATATATAGGAACAAAAAATCCATTTCCCGTACCATCTTGAAACGCTGCACCGATTGAGGTGGTGTAATCGGTCACTTCGTTTCTACCTACAGCATAGACTCCGGATGGCAATACTCCTAAACCGAATGGGCCACTTCTAGCACTCCATTGACCACCCGCAGCAGGCCAGGCTAATAGACTGGTTGATTTAGTAAACGTTAAATCAGCCATATCATCCCCTTAATACGCTATGTGTATCCTCGACTTATACTGGACAATTTGAAAACCAGAAAAGTCTTTAATGTCATACCAAGACTGGGCCAGCGTAATGTTGATTATGAATGGCTCAATATCCCTGGCATTTATATAATGTATTGCTTCACAGCATACGATTATCATAATCAGGAACTTTTCAAGCGCTGTACCGCCCGACCTTGAGGCTGGTTTGGAACGCGGTGAAACTGATGCTCCGAAACCCAGGGGCGACAACAACAAAATGCTATTAGTAAACCTACACCCTACCAGCCGGTTCCCGTTCGAAACTAATTTAATCCACGGAGCATTATTTTGTTATGTGTGATACTTAAGAACATAGAGAATAATCGGCGCTACTGATATAACTAAAGTAGTGAGAATACCGAACCTTCCCGGCTTTATTAAATAAGATTTTTTCGGATTCTTTGGATCATAGTATATTCCAACCCTCCCATCCGAAATACCCGTAATTGAGTTCAATTGAGCTTCCAGTAAAAATCTCGCGTTCCTTGAAGCAAGAACATACCAGGGGGAAACCCTATTGCTCTCATACTCTACCCCATTAACACTATAGCTATAGGAGGAAGTGGCTTCATACATCTGGTTCGACCTCTGCCTCTCTTTCACACCCCACTCTGATATGTCGAGCCCATGTAGCTGCCCAATTACCTTAGGCCATCTGAGTATCCTGAGTTGGTAAATAAAAGAAATCATCAGCAAGACAAAAGTGTAGATAGATACGCAAAAAAATACCCCTTGAGGGTCACCCTCTAAGATTGATCGAGCTCTATCTTCGAAGTAATGGAACATATTGTTTTGAAATCCCCAGTTCTGAACGCACCGTGCAAAGACTGAATTCACATATCGGCTCATCTATTCCAAGGCAATTCATAAGCGGTCGATAGAAAGCCATAGCTCACTCAAAATCAGAGACACTTAAATACACATGTGAAAATATTTCACCAGACCTCAATAAATCACATTATTCCGAACAAAAGTAACAGCATCGCTCACGCACAATACTGTTTCTGCGCGAAGGTGCATGGTCTTAACTGTATAAGCGACTCGCTTTAAC
>Ga0207904_1000135_pt1 | contig 43207 bp, 39 predicted proteins | sample MalvirmetaMSP118_FD_184232 | JGI IMG/M metagenome (GOLD analysis project Ga0207904, IMG submission 184232) | Marine viral communities from the Deep Pacific Ocean - MSP-118 (SPAdes) | ecosystem: Environmental > Aquatic > Marine > Oceanic | place: Pacific Ocean | collected 2011-05-30 | reverse complement strand
GGCAGAGAAACACACCAGAGGACAGCGATTCTCAATGGCAACATTCACTGCCCGAACGAATTTCTCACCTACGATCGAGCCCATGGACCCGCCCATAAATTCGAACTCAAATGCAACTGCCACTACAGGATATTCGTTAACGACACCTTTAAAAGCCACCAGTGCGTCTTTCTCGCCCGTGGATTTCTGAGCCGCAACCAAGCGATCCTTATAGCGTTTGCTGTCTTTAAACTTAAGTCGATCAAACGGCTCCAAGTCCGCGGCCAGCTCTTCACGGCCCTCCGGATCAAGGAACAAATCAATGCGACGGCGGGCATTTACCCTCATGTGATGATCACACTTGGGACATACATCCAGGTTCTTTTCCAACTCCGGTCGATACAAGAATGCGCCACACTTAGCGCATTTGCGCCACAACCCCTCCGGGATGTCGCTCTTCTTGTGCGTGCTTCTCCCGACACTGGGTAGAATTTTTCCTAACCAGCTATTACTCATATAAAGTCATCCTGTTTTTCAGCCCTTTTATTAGTTTATTATTGATCGAGGCCACTGCGTAAGGATTGTATAAACCCGCCCACTTGCGTCAGCATGGTTTGAGCATCGTTTTGGTTATTGGCAATCAGGTTTACCAAAGCACTCCCCACAACGACTCCGTCTGCATTGCGACCGATTGATCTAGCCGTTTCTGCATCCTTGATACCAAAGCCGACCGCAATGGGCAAATCGGTTATTTTACGAATTGTTTCCAGTTTCTGATTAACCGCGTCCACATCCAGGTTTCCGGCACCGGTTACCCCTTTCAAGGAAACGTAATATAAGTAGCCCCGCCCCATCGCGGCGATCTTGGCAATACGTTTGTCACTGGTCGTCGGGGCAATCAGAAATATACTTTCAATTCCGGCTTTGTCGAAGATCTCCACCGGACCGGCAGCGGCTTCCACAGGCAGATCCACTGTAATAAGACCGTCCACACCCGCTGCTGCTGCTGCCTCCGCGAAGGTTTCGTAACCTGTGACTTCAATCGGGTTGAGATACCCCATCAGCACAACGGGCGTGGTCTGGTTGCTGGCTCGGAACTCGGCTACCATTTCCAGCACATGCGTGATTGTTGTGCCCTGCTCTAACGCCCGCTCATCCGCTAACTGGATCACGGGGCCATCGGCCATCGGATCAGAAAACGGAACGCCCAGCTCAATTATATCTGCGCCGCTCTCCACTAATTGAAGCATCAGCGGAACAGTGGCTTTCAAATTAGGATCACCGGCGGTAATAAACGGAATCAGTGCTTTTTTATTCTGTTGCTTCAAATTCTGAAGGCAAGCCTTGATACGGCTCATGAATCTCTCCTCTTAGCTACCTTCACAAGGTAATCCCGTCGAGTTCTGCGACTGTAAGAATGTCTTTATCGCCTCGTCCTGACAGGTTCACTATGACAATCTCATCGGTTGACATTGTTGCCGCCAGCTTTTCGGCATAGGCTACGGCATGGCTGGATTCCAACGCAGGCATAATCCCCTCAATCCGGGTCAGACTGCGGAACGCGGCCAGCGCTTCGTCGTCATTAATGGCTACATATTTGACCCGACCGCAATCTTTTAACCAGGCATGTTCAGGGCCCACACCAGGATAATCCAAACCGGCAGAAACGGAGTGCGTCGGCAAAATCTGACCCGCGTCGTCTTCCATCAGATATGTCCGGTTGCCATGCAATACCCCCGGGCGACCGGCACATAAGGGAGCGGCGTGATCACCGCTGGCCAAACCCAGCCCGCCTGCTTCGACGCCGTACATTTGCACACTCTCATCCGCCAGAAAAGGGTGAAACAAACCGATGGCGTTAGAACCACCGCCCACACAAGCGACCAGCGCGTCGGGCAATTTCCCAGCCTGGGCCTGGCATTGAACTCTGGCTTCACGGCCAATCACGCATTGAAAATCTCGAACCAGCTGCGGATAGGGGTGGGGACCTGCTACCGTACCGATAATATAAAAGGTGTCGTCTACATTGGTAACCCAATCACGCATGGCTTCGTTCATGGCGTCCTTCAGGGTTTTGGTTCCCGAAGTAACGGCGGTCACCTTCGCACCCAGCAGCTTCATGCGGTATACGTTAAGTGATTGACGCTGAATATCTTCAGCGCCCATGAATACTTCACACTCCAGCCCTAAACGTGCTGCAACTGTCGCAGTTGCTACCCCGTGTTGACCTGCGCCGGTTTCAGCAATAACCCGTCGTTTGCCCGTGTACTTGGCCAGAAGCGCCTGGCCAATGGTGTTATTCACTTTATGGGCACCGGTGTGATTCAAGTCTTCACGTTTGAGATAGATTTGCGCTCCACCCACCCGTTGCGACCATCGCTCGGCATGATATAAAGGCGAAGGTCGGCCCACATAATGAGCCAGATCTTTATCAAACGCAGCCTGAAAATCTGGATCTTTGGACAGCTTGTTATAGATCTGTTCCAGTTCATCCAGGGCGTACATTAAAGTTTCAGATACGAAGCGGCCGCCATAGGGGCCGAATTTGCCTTCCGCATCCGGCGTATTAAGAATATCACGCTCAGTTTGAGACACTGTTTACTCCTTCAATAAAGCTGCGGATCCGTTCCGCATCTTTTTTACCTTTCTTGATAATTTGCTCTTTACCCTGCCCGACAACCAGTTCTACCCCGCCACTAACATCTACTGCCCAAGGCCGCACGGTTGTCACTGCCTTGGCAATATTTGAGGGGTCTAAACCTCCGGCCAGGATAATCGGCTTCGGAAGTTGCGGAGGGACTCGTGACCAGTCAAAAACCTGGCCAGTACCACCGGCCTTACCTGCCACAAAAGTGTCCAAAAGAATACCACGACTGCTGCCGAAAGTCTGGCAAAGGTGGACCAGATCCACCCCTTCCTGCATGCGAATGGCCTTGATATAAGGACGCCCATATCCGCTGCATTCGGGCTCCGGCTCATCGCCATGAAACTGCAGTAAATCCAGCGGTACCTGCTGCAAGAGGTTGCTTATGAATGACGGCTCTGCGTTGACGAACAGACCCACTGAGCTGGTGAAAGCAGGCAGCGCAGTGACAATCTGGCGAGCCTGCTCAATAGAGACATTGCGGGGGCTTTGCGGGTAGAAAACCAGGCCAATGGCGTCGGCACCCGCTTGCGCGGCGGCCAGAGCATCGTCCAGATTAGTAATTCCACAAATTTTAACTCGGGTGCGCACAATCAAACTCCAGGGCAATGGGCCCGCAGTTTACCAGATTCCTGTCGGGTTTCGGCATCTTGCCAACAGGAAACAACTGCTTATCTCAGCCAATTTAAAGGGGCATAGAGGGGATATCCACACGATGAAGCGGGATTTGGTGTTCTGCAGGATAATCCACGTTCATAAAATAAAGCCCCGCTGGAGACGCAGTGACGCCACCCAACGTACGGTTGCGATGATTTAATACTTCCTCAACCCAACTCACCGGTTGCTTACCACTACCAACGGCCATCAACACCCCGGCAACGTTCCTCACCATATGCTGCAAAAACGCATTCGCTTTGATGTCCATAATGACTAATGAACCTTTGGTCCGAATATTCAGATGATGCACCGTACGGACCGGGGATTTCGCCTGACAGCCTTGCGCCTGGAAAGAGCTGAAGTCGTGTTTGCCGACCAGGATCTGCGCGGTGTGGTGCATTCTCTCGGCATCCAGAGGCAAATATTGCCAGGTCAGATGGTTGATGCCCAGCGCCGGTCGCAGGGGATCGTTAAAAATGACGTAGCGATAGCTTCTGGCCTGTGCAGAGAAGCGCGCATGGAATTCATTAGAAACCGGCTTTGCCCAACGCACGGAGACACTATCGGGCAGCTGAGTATTACAGCCGAAGACCCAGCCTTTATCACTTCGAACAGCCTCGGTATCAAAATGAACCACCTGACCGACGCCATGGACTCCGGTATCAGTTCGGCCGGCACAAATTACCCTGACCGGATGATTGGCCACTTTACTCAGCGCCGTTTCCAGTTTCTCCTGGACTGTTTCTGTTTGGTGCTTCTGACGCTGCCAGCCATGAAAGTGACTGCCATCGTACTCCACACCCATGGCCACTCTCATGTCTTATTTCTCACATAATCCTGAACAGGCTGTACATAATCGGTGGAATAAAAAAAGAGGGCCGGTTGGGCCCTCTTTTGCGGATGTTACGTTTTCTGCTGTTTAGGATCAAGACTCCAGGCGAATGAGAAGGTCCTTCGCCTCTTGCTTCTGACTGTCATTACCTTCAATCATCACCTCGTCAAGAATATCCTTTGCACCCTCTCTATCACCCATATCAATATAGGCACGGGCCAGATCGAGCTTGGTAGAAGCTTCGTCTTCGTCGGACAGGAAATCCAGGTCGTCTCCGGAGTCAGCCATGTCATTGGCCGCAGGCGGCAATTCCAGGCCCGATGTATCAGAAGACGCCGGCAGCTCATCGACAAAATCATCTGCCCCAAAGTCATCAGACTCGGTCACCACACTATCAGTTGAGCTGGTGGACAAAAAGTCTCCGTCGAGATCCAAATCCAATTCGTCTGCAAGCTGCGCAGCCGATTGCGAGTCGATCAGAGGCTCGTCGTCATCTGCGTCTGCGGGTGCTTCAAAGGAATCCAACAGCGAATCAGGCTCAACCGTGGGTACTTCGGGTGCAGATTCCGAACTGTCAAAATCCAGATCGAAATCCATTGCAGAGTCATCACCCGCTAGCGGCGTTTCGGGAGCCGTTGCGTCCGGCACCTCGTCCAGGCTACCAGAACCGTCAAACTCCAGGCTGCTATCCAACGGAGGAGTTTCCTCATTACTGCCGGAGTCCGGCACATCATCCAATGAGAAATCGGTATCGAAATCCATTGTGGTGTCGTCCGTCGCGTCGGCTACAGGCAACTCCGATGCTGAATTAGCCTCGTCCTCTAATTCAAGATTCAGATCGAAATCGAGACCAGCAACTTCGTCGGTAGTGGTGGATGCGGCATCAGAGTCAAGCGCTGAATCGGCGTCTCTAAGCTCATCCAAATCAAAGTCAAGATCGGTTTCGGACTCTGCGGTTACATCGTTTGGCGCGTCAGATTCACTGATATCAAAATCGAAAGAATCCGGCGCATCAGGAGCTGAAGACTCTGCCAGGTCCGGCGCCGACAGAATAACGGTGTCATCGTCGTCCTGCACATCAGAAACCGGACGATCAAACTCTGAAGTTTCAAAGTCCGAAGTTTCAAAGTCCGAAGCTTCAAAGTCGGAACCGGATAAATCGGAATCGAACGATTCAAACGAATCGGTTTCTTCCGCAATGGGCGCGGCATCATCCAGATTAATTTTCGCTTTTAATTCGTTCGCTTTTGCCAGGTCAGAAGCATCTCCGAGCGATTGGATCGCAGCGTAGTGCGTCATAAAGGTGTCAGGCTCGTTCGCTTCAGCGCAAACTTCACATAGCTTAAGCCGGATATCCGATCTGTTAGGCTCTTTAACCGCAGCATTCTCCAGCATTTCGATGGCCTGCGGGAATCGACCATAGGCAATATAAATATCAGCTTCGCCGATTACATCGCTGGTTTGAGCGACCGTTTCTTCATCGGCGCTGGCCTCCACTGCCTCTTCAAAATCATCATCCGAATCCAGATCCACTGAATCCAACTGCAACATGGCGTCGTCTTGCGAGTCCGGCAGCTGGAAGTCTTCGACCATGTCCTCTTCCAACTCGTCATCACCCTGCTTTTTACGCAGTGCAATCAAACCGAGCAAAATTAACAGTACGATGGCGCCACCACCGGCAGCCAGATAAAGCGGGTTTTGCATTAGTTGTTGCAAAATACCCGGGTTTTCCGCAACCGGTTCAGGAATCGGTTGGGGTTGCTGCTCAGCAGGCTCCTCCATTATTACGCCCACGGCCGAAATCTCTTCGGACTCGGGTTCAACTTCGGGTTCCGCTGTAGCGGAATCCTGCTCTTCTTCAGAGGTATCCGCGTCGGCAACGACTTCGTCCTGGTAGTTGTAATCAACTTCCTCTTCGGTCACTACCTCTTCTTCAATAATTTCTTCTGGTACCGGTTCCATGGCGTCGTCGACGACCATAGGGGGTGTTTCGACACCGGTGTCAGCATCGGCTTCTGCCGCTTCTGCCGCTTGCTGTTGCTCAAGCTCCCGCAGCTTGGCTTGCAGCGCAGCAATTTGTTCGTCTTTGAGCGTGAGTACCTTTTCTGAAGTGTCCAGCTGATCTTCCAAATCATTCACGCGCAGCTGAAGTTCTTCTTTTTCCAGCTTGAACTTATCAATATTTTCTTCAGCCACGGCAAGATCGTTACGCAGGTTGCCATTTTCGGCTGTTCCGCTTCCGCTTTGCCCTGACCCGGCACCGCCATCAGCACCTGAAACCAGTTTTAGTCGCGCAGATTCATCGGAGGGGGCAGGCTCCTGCTCCCGGGTCACACTGCGTCCACTCAGATCGACTTGCCGGGTATCTGCCTCTGTTGTAATACCTCGGTTGGCCAGCTTTTCGCGCCACAAACGGTTTTGCTCTCCAGCCATAGCAATGGCTTCCCGGCTTGTGAGCGACATCGCCTCCTCTTCCGTGGGGGCACGCAACACCTGGCCTTTCTTAAGCAGGTTAATGTTGTTGTCGATGAAGGCGTCCGGGTTGATTCGCTGGATCGCCATCATGGTTTGCTGAATATTGACTTTATCCGATGGCTTCATATCAGTGGCAATTGCCCACAAACTGTCATTGCTGCCAATGGTGTGGGTTTCTACCTGGGGGGAACCGCCGGAAGAATTTTGCGCGTAGGTGCCGCTGCTGTAGGTTTGCTGTTGGTCTGCCGCTTCGTAACTTGGTACTGATTTAGTGGCGGTCGCTGCGCGGGTTGGCTGCGTGACCGGCGCCGCTTTTTGAGAGCTATAAACAGGCGGGTCCAGCAGGAGCGTGTATTCTCTCAACAAGCGGCCTGCAGGCCAGTTCACTTCTACCAGAAAATTCAGGAAAGGTTCTTTAACCGGTTTGCTGGAACTGATCCGGATGACCGATTTGCCCTTTTCGTTCACGACCACTTTGAACTTCAGATCCGTGAGAAAGTGATAACGCTCAATGTGAGAATTGGCAAAATCGTTTTCGTTGGCCAGCGTAGGTAAAATTTCTGTCGAGGTGAGCTCCCGAACCTGCACTAATTCGATTTCTGCATCCAGGGGTTCACTCAGAGCAGAATTGAGTTTGATTTCACCCAAACCCAGTGCGTTTGCCAATCCGGGAATAAAGACACCGACACCAAGCATTGCAGCGGCAAGTTTACGAACCATTCATCTAATCCTTTGCTCAATTCGACCACTGGACAGCATAGCCATCCTATTGATTTTATGAAATTTGTTTCACAGCTTACTTTATAACAAGCTTAGGAGAGCCCTGCAAAATCAGAAGCTACCCCCTAATAAGGATAGCTTTCAATTTATGGTTGTCAGGCAAATTCTCGAATAATCGTGACGGAGTTAGCTGATTAAACTAGAACCAACCTGACAAGATGGAGGTAAGTATCAATTATATGTAGTCTTTTATCAACTTTTCGGCAATCTGAACACTATTTGTTGCAGCACCTTTGCGAACATTGTCCGCTACAACCCACATATCGATGCCTCTGGGATGAGAAATATCTTCCCGTATGCGGCCGACAAAAGTTTCATCATTATCAGTCGCTTCCGTTACCGCTGTAGGATAGCCGCCCGCTTCGAGCGCATCCATCACCTGCACGCCGGGTGCCTTTTCTAACAGTTCACGCACCGCCGCCGCCGAAATCTTATCGCGGGTTTCAATATGCACGGCCTCTGAATGACCATAGAACACCGGAATACGAACGCAAGTCGGGTTGACCTGGATGGCGTCATCCCCCAGAATTTTTTTCGTCTCCCACACCATTTTCATTTCTTCTTTGGTGTAACCGTTTTCCTGAAACACATCGATTTGCGGCAACGCGTTGAACGCTATTTGCTTTGGATACACGCTCGCCGTTGCGGCTTGTCCGTTCAACAGATTACGTGTCTGGACCGCCAGTTCCTCGATGGCTTCTTTTCCGGTACCGGAAACCGCCTGATAGGTTGCCACATTAATGCGTTCAATGCCGACTGCATCGTATATCGGCTTCAGCGCAACCATCATCTGGATGGTCGAGCAATTTGGGTTGGCAATAATGCCGCGGGTTTTGTATTGCGCAATTTTCTCCGGATTCACTTCCGGTACGACCAACGGAATATCGTCTTCATAGCGATAGTGTGAGGTATTGTCGATAACAACACACCCGGCCGCCGCCGCTTTCGGCGCAAACTCTGCAGAGATGGAACCACCCGCAGAGAACAAGCCAATTTGTACTTTGGAGAAATCAAAGTTCGCCAGGTTTTGCACCCGCACATTCTTGCCTTTGAACTGAACGACTTTCCCTTCCGAGCGCTCGCTGGCCAGCGCATATAAAGTACCCACCGGAAAATTTCGTTCTTCAAGAACCCGGATCATTGTCTCGCCGACAGCACCGGTGGCGCCAACGACAGCTACATCATAAGTTTTAGTCATGGTTTACTTACTCTTAAAATCAATTTTGTGCGTTGAGAGCGTTGAGTACTGCGGCCCCCATTTCTGCTGTGCTCACCTTCTGGTCCGTCCCGGTTGCAATATCGGCGGTCCGGTAACCTTGCTCAAGCACCGTATTTACTGCCTGTTCTATACGAACTGCAGCAGCGTCCAAATTAAGTGAGTAGCGCAGCATCATAGCAGCGGATAACAACGTTGCTAAGGGGTTAGCCAAGCCTTTTCCGGCAATATCCGGCGCAGAACCGTGACAGGGCTCGTACATGCCCTTGCTGTTTTGGTCCAGGGATGCTGAGGGCAGCATACCGATGGATCCGGTCAACATGGCCGCCGCGTCGGACAGTATATCGCCGAACATATTGCCGGTAACGATAACATCAAACTGTTTTGGTGCCCTGATTAGCTGCATGGCTGCGTTATCCACATACATGTGACTTAGCTCCACCTCAGGATACTCTTTGCCGAGATCGGTAATGACCTCACGCCAAAGCTCGGTCACTTCAAGCACATTGGCCTTATCAACACTGCACAGTTTTTTGTTGCGTTTCATGGCGGTCTCAAATGCGAGCCGCCCTATGCGTTTTATTTCCGACTCGGAATAGACGTAGGTGTTGAAACCCTGCCGTTCGCCATTCTCCAACGTACGGATTCCGCGAGGTTGACCAAAGTAAATCCCACCGGTGAGTTCACGCACTATCACAATATCCAGGCCAGATACCAGATCAGGCTTTAGGCTGGAGGCTTCGACTAACTGGGGATAAAGTATTGCGGGCCTTAGATTACCGAACAATTCCAGATTGGAGCGTAAGCCCAACAGGCCTTTTTCCGGCCGGATAGCCATATCCAGCGACTCCCATTGCGGACCGCCTATGGCACCGAACAGAATTGCATCCGCTGCCTTGGCCATCGCAAGGGTTTCCGTCGGAAGCGGTCCACCGGTAGCATCAATCGCAGCACCACCCACCAGGGCCTGTTCCAGCTCCAGCCCGAGGTTATCTGCTTGGTTCAGGTAATTGAGCACGGCAACGGCCTGTTCCATAATTTCGGGACCGATACCATCGCCGGGCAAAATCAGAATTTTCTTAGACATTGAACCTGTACACCTGTAACTAATAATTTAAAGATTATTTTATGGCATCGAATAGCCAGGGCGCATCGCTGCGGCGCTGGGCTTCGTATTCTTTGATGGTATCTGCGTCTTGCAGGGTCAGGCCGATGTCGTCCAGGCCTTCGAGCAGACAATGCTTGCGGAATGGATCCACTTCAAAGGGAATCTGTTCGCCACCCGCTTTGATAATGATCTGATTGGCCAGGTCTATGGTCAGCTTATAGCCCTCATTCGCTTCCACCTCGGCAAACAGCTGATCAATTATATGTTCTTCCAGTACAATAGGTAACAAACCGTTCTTAAAACTATTGTTAAAGAATATATCGGCAAAGCTAGGGGCCAGAACCGTGCGAAATCCGAAATCCGTTAACGCCCAGGGCGCATGTTCCCGGCTCGAACCGCAACCGAAATTGCGCCTTGCCAATAAAATGCCGGCATTTTTATAGCGCGGTTTATTGAGTACGAAATCAGTATTAATCGGTCTTCCGGCACAATCCTGCCCAGGCTGGCCTTCATCAAGATAACGTAATTCATCGAACAGATTAGGTCCAAAACCAGTGCGTTTAATGGATTTCAAAAACTGTTTTGGGATAATCAAATCCGTATCGACATTTGCCCGGTCTAAGGGTGCCACAATGCCTTCGAACAAAGTGTACTTTTCCATTCTAGTGCTCCTGTGATTAACCGTTGAAAGTACGGATGTCGACAAAATGACCGGCGATGGCCGCTGCTGCTGCCATTGCAGGACTGACCAGGTGCGTGCGCCCGCCGTATCCCTGTCTGCCTTCAAAGTTGCGGTTGGACGTGGACGCGCAATGCTCACCATCGCCCAAACGGTCTGCATTCATGGCCAGACACATAGAACAACCCGGTTCACGCCACTCAAAACCCGCCGCAATAAAGATTTGATCGAGACCTTCATCTTCCGCCTGTTGCTTAACCAAGCCAGAACCGGGCACCACCATGGCCTGCTTCACTTTGCCGGACACTTTACGGCCCTTGGCTACCGCCGCCGCTGCGCGCAAGTCTTCGATACGGGAATTAGTACAAGAGCCGATAAAAACACGGTCAGGCACAACATCAGCCATTGTGATACCGGGCTTTAATCCCATGTATTGATACGCACGGCGCATACCATCCGCTTTAACCGGATCCGATTCCACATCGGGATCAGGCAAGGCTTCATCAATGGCAACCACCATTTCAGGAGACGTACCCCAGCTAACCTGAGGCCGAATAGCAGCCCCGTCCAACTCAACCACCGCATCAAACTGGGCACCCGGATCACTTTTCAGGGTTTTCCAGTAATCCACTGCGCGCTCCCACTGGTCACCCTTGGGCGCATAAGGTCGCCCTCGGAAATAATCAATGGTTTTATCGTCCACGGCCACCATACCGGCGCGAGCACCTGCTTCGATCGCCATGTTACAGATGGTCATGCGACCCTCCATAGAGAGCGACTCCAGCACCGTACCGGCAAATTCAATGGCGTAGCCCGTGCCGCCGGCGGTGCCTATTTTAGCGATAATGGCCAGCACCACATCCTTAGCCGTGACACCCTGCCCCAATTGACCGTTTACCCTGATCTGCATGCTTTTCATTTTCTTCTGAATCAGGCATTGAGTTGCCATCACATGCTCAACTTCGGAAGTGCCGATACCGTGTGCCAGCGCTCCAAAGGCGCCATGAGTCGCTGTATGAGAATCTCCGCATACGATTGTCATACCAGGTAAGGTTGCACCCTGCTCCGGACCAACCACATGAACAATCCCTTGCCGGTGGTCATTCATTTTGAATTCGACAATACCGAATTCATCGCAATTATCGTCTAATGTCTGCACCTGAATGCGGGATACTTCGTCTTCAATCGGACCGCTGCGATTCATGGTCGGTACATTATGATCCGGGGTGGCTATGTTGGCATCAATACGCCAAGGCCTGCGTCCGGCAAGCCGCAAACCTTCAAACGCCTGCGGTGACGTGACTTCGTGCAACAACTGACGATCAATATAAATCAGTGCTGTGCCGTCTTCTCGTTGTTTGACAACATGGGCATCCCACAACTTGTCATACAGGGTTTTACCTGTCATGGTGGTGTCCTCTCTCCGATTGTATTGATATAAAGTCCAGAATTTAGTCTGGTTCTCACTCTCCAGGTAATGCTAATACTCAGAGCGCCATAAAACAAATTCATATTTTTTATAAATTGGATTACTATTTGGAATGGATGCTTCAGCTAGCGTCTTTCTTGCTAAACGCTTTTGACGAGGAACACGCTATGGAGATAGCCGAACTGAAAGCCTTTATCGCCGTTGCCGAACTCGGTTCCTTCTCACAAGCGGCTCTGCAATTGCACCTGACTCAACCCGCCGTGAGCAAACGCATCAATCAGCTCGAAATTACACTTGGCTGCCAGCTATTTGATCGTATCGGCAGACAAGTGGCGCTGACCGAAGCCGGGCGTGACCTGTTGCCCAGAGCAAACCGGATCTTGCTGGAAATGGACGATATGCGACGCTCACTCTCCAACCTCAATGGCGAGGTCAGTGGCACGTTGAAAATAGGGACATCCCACCATATTGGATTGCACCGCCTGCCCCCTATTCTGAAGCGGTTTACGCAACGCTACCCACAAGTGTTTCTGGATATTCAATTTATTGATTCTGAATTGGCGTTTGACCTGGTCACCCAGGGGAAACTGGAATTAGGAATTGTTACTCTACCGCCGGACCAACATTCGAATGTGAGAACCCGTGCTATCTGGCAGGACCAATTAGTATTTATGGTCGGGTTGGAACATCCCCTGGCAGGAGAAACCCTTAAAGACCTTGAGCAACTAACCAACCATCCTGCGATCCTCCCGAGCATGACAACCTTCACCCGTCGAATCGTAGAATCTTTGTTCCAGCAAAAAAAATTACGCATTGATGTGCCTATTTCTACCAATTATCTTGAGACCATCAAAATGATGACCTCAATTGGGTTAGGCTGGACGGTGTTACCCAAAACCATGCTCGACGAAACCGTTACGCCGTTCAACGTGAAAGGGGTACAACTTGAAAGAACCCTCGGGGTGGTTTATCACGAAAAACACTCGTTATCGAATGCGGCGCGTGCCATTTTGGATTTAATCACTCAGGCAGAACAAAGCTCGGAGGGACAATCAAACTATCGATAGGTTAGGCGGGGCTTTCTGCTTTGTGTGCGATACCAACCAATGGACCAGGGTATTTTGCTTACCCTGCCCCGCGCCCAGGGAACGATGCTATAAACCCAGGCTAACTGGAACTCTGCGTCGACCTTCACGTGAACCTGTATACGTTGATAAAGTTCGCCTTCGTAACGGTCCAGACGCGCGATTTGCTGCGGCGACAGGTCGTGCAAAAGCGCCCCCTTCACCACCGATTCGGCACAGGGCACAATACCCGGAAAATCAGCCCGCTGCACCAAACCGCAGCGATAGCCACTCAACACCGCAGGTAGCGTCTCGAACTCACAACCAACCACCCTCTGAGTAATTTCCGGCAATTGCAAAGTGCCATAGACGAACAGTTTTTTAATCACAAGGTAATTTCATCGAACCCCGAGATCTGGGTATGCTCGCCAAGATCGAGGGACTTGTGATCACGGTTCAGTGCCAGTGTATTGATCCCTGCGGCGGCGGCAGCGTCTAGCTCCTCCACTATATCCGAAAGGAACAGGATTTCGTCTGCTGCATACTTGAGCTGTTGCTGAATGTGCCGGTAAGATTCTGGTTCGCGTTTGCCGCCAATCCTGGTATCAAAAAAATGTTCGAACAAGGGTGTCAAATCCCCTGCTACGCTGTTTCCGAACAGCAGTTTTTGGGCCGCCTCGGAGCCGGATGAATATACGCTTAGGTGGATACCCTGATTCTTCCAATGCGCCAGACAAGCCGCTACTTCTGGATACAGGTGGCCGGTGAGTTCACCTGACTCATAGCCGGATTGCCAAATCATGCCCTGCAGTGACTTTAACGGCGTTATTTTCTGATCCTGATCAATCCAGCCAATCAGGGTGTCTATCACTTCCTGCACGCTGGCATCGGCGTTGTTAATTTCGGAGCGGACAGCCTCAATCTGTCTGGCTACTTCAGGCTCGCCCTGATGTTCAATTATAAAATCTGCCATCCTTGCCCTGGCATAGGGAAACAAGACGTCCGCTACAAATGAAATGCTGGTCGTTGTGCCTTCGATATCCGTAACTATGGCTTTGATCATTCTGCTGTCCGGTGAGTGAGATGATGACTACTTGGTTAAGGCTTCGTAGCGCGGAAATTCATTTACGATTTTTTCGCCGGTGAATTTTGCGACCCAACCATCGACATTGGTGAACAGGCGGACGGCCGTAAAATTCGGGCTGCCTCCCATATCAAACCAGTGACGGGTGTTGGCCGGAACCCGAATCAAATCGTTTTGACAGCATTGAATAGCATAAACACCATCATCTAGGTGCAAATAAAACAGCCCATCTCCCTTTACAAAAAAACGTACTTCGTCTTCTGTATGGATGTGTTCTTCAAGAAACTTATTGCGCAACTCATTTTTTTGCGGATGATCCGGCGTCATATTAATAACATCCGCTGTTTCATAGCCACCTTCTTTCTGCAGGCGCTCTATAGAGCCAGAGTAGGCTTGCAAAATATCATCGCTGGTGGAATCCGCAGTCACCTCAAAATCCGTTTCCCACTGTTCAAAACCAATGCCTTTTTGTTCGAGTATTCTGGCAATTTCGCTCTGATCTTCTGTAACTCTATCAGCCTGTGCGGCATGGATATCGTTAAACACATACAATTTGCTCATTGTGTTTCCCTCATTTTAACAACAGGCAACTTTGATACTCACACTCCATTAGAAACTCCATTGCTTCGCTATGACGACGAACCTCTGCAACGGTATTCCCCCAGGTATAAATGCCGTGCCCCGCAAGAATAAAAGCCGGGCATACGGGTTTTTGGGTCAAGTAGGCGTTGACCTCTTTGGCCAACGCCATCATATCCTGACTATTGGCGAAAACAGGCACCACCACTTCCTGCTCGTGGCTGGTAACACCACGAAACGCTTTTTGCATTTCATAGTTTTTGAAGCGGATTTCGCCCTGCCAGATAGCACGGCTAAAAACGGTTCCGAATATTGAGTGGGTGTGTATAACATAGCCGGCTTGGGGATCATGACCATAAATCAGCGCATGAAGCAGTGTTTCTGCTGAAGGTTGTTTTTCATTATTAAAGGGCTGACCTTCGGCATCAACTTCCATTAAATCCTGCTCAGTTAACGCGCCTTTCGCATGACCCGAGACCGTAATCAGAATCCGGGACTCGTCAATTTTCGCCGATAGATTACCACTGGTCGCCGGGCACCAGTTACGGGAATCAACCCAGCGGCCGATTTCGATTACGTCGTGTTTCAATTGCTGAATATCAGCCATTACTTACCTTCTGAATTGATGTACTGTGTCAATTGATAAAAGTTGAAGTCAGGTTAAGGTCTCACTTTTGCCACCGCCCTGCCTCGGTGATGTCAGACCCAATGCCAGCAGTCCGGCCACCAGCGCAATTCCTGCTGCCATAAAGTAAGCCATGGAACCACCCCAGTTTTCAACAATCATTCCGGAAAAATACGCACCCAGAGCGCCACCCAAGCCAAAACTGAACGAGCTATACATGGCCTGCCCTTGCCCCGAGGCCTGGGCGTTAAAATAACGATGGATCAGATGAATAGCGATCGCATGAAACACCCCGAAAGTGGCAGCATGCCCGAGTTGTGCCAGCAAAATGAGAGCCAACGACTGGGGATAGGCACCGGTCAGCCACCATCGTAGGGCCCCTATCAGCAGGCAACTCACAGCCAGCGTGCGCACATCGAACCAGCTAAACAGCCGGTGGGCTACCAGAAAAACCCCTATTTCAGCGACAACACCAAGCGCCCAAAGCCAGCCTATTGCGGTCTTGCTATAACCATGATCCTGCAAGAAGATAGAAAAAAAGGTGTAATAGGGGCCGTGAGAAATCTGCAATAACAAGCAAATGCTAAAGAACAAAATGACCTGAGGTGATTTCAATTGTGCAATAAACACCGCAAGGCTGCCTTTGCTTGCCGCCGCCGTTACCGGTGACGAAATGGCAAAACTGGATACGGCGATCAAAGCCAGCAGGATAAACAGAATTATCGGTAAACGGGCGATGCTTTCGTGCTCGAAATACCAACCTAATCCGACCACCGCGGCAACAAAACCAACCGAGCCCCATAATCGTATTCGGCTGTACTGATCAGTCTGCCGATCCAGGTGCCGCAAAGTGACCACTTCAAATTGCGGCATAACGGCATTCCAAAAGAAGCTGAAGCCACACAGCACCAACGCCATCCCCCAGAAACCGGGATGAAGAAAGATACCGGCAAAGATCATCAGCGACAGTACCGAACCAAGCCTGATAATCTGTATGCGTCTACCGGTATAATCTGCCAGCCATCCCCAAATATTCGGTGCTAACAGCTTCGTACCGACGATCGTAGCGCTGAGCTGCCCGATTTCCGACAAGGAAAAACCTTGTTCCTGCAAATAGAGACCCAGGAACGGTAGCAAGGCCCCAAGTAACCCAAAATAATAGAAATAGAATGAAGACAAGCGCCAATAAGGAACGCTCTGAACGCTGGCTTCCGGCTGAACACCCGCGATCACTACCTACTCTTGCTCCTTAATGCGAGCAGAGCCGGCAAGCTGTGGTGTATGGGTCTCTACATCGGCGTTCTGGCCGCGATGCCTTAGGGCGTGATCCATCAACACCAACGCCATCATGGCTTCGGCGATGGGCGTAGCACGTACCCCAACGCAGGGGTCGTGTCGCCCGAGGGTCACTACCTCCACGGGATTGCCGTCCGTATCGATACTTTTGCCTGGAATCCGCAGGCTCGAAGTCGGCTTTAAGGCAATATGGGCGATAATATCCTGCCCTGACGAGATACCGCCCAAAATACCGCCCGCATTGTTGGATTCGAAACCGTCTGGGGTAAGCTCATCGCGATGCTGTTCACCGCGCTGAGTCACAACGTCGAACCCGGCCCCGATCTCAACGCCTTTAACCGCGTTTATGCTCATCAGGGCGTGCGCCAGTTCGGCATCCAGACGATCGAAAATCGGTTCACCTAACCCCGGCATCATTCCCGTCGCTACCACGGTCACTTTGGCGCCGATTGAGCTGCCATCGCGCCGCAACTGGTCGATCAGGGCTTCCATTTGCGGCACAACGCTCTGATCCGGGCAGAAAAACGGATTTTGCGGGACCGCATCCCAATCAAAAGAAGTAGGCTTGATATCACCAATCTGGGACACATAACCGCGCACTTCGATTCCGAAACGCTGCTTGAGGTACTTTTTTGCAATGGCACCAGCAGCCACCCGCATCGCGGTTTCCCGGGCGGAGGATCGACCACCACCACGATAGTCCCGCACCCCGTATTTTTGGTGGTAGGTATAGTCAGCATGGGCGGGCCGGAATTTGTCTTTTATTTCGGAGTAATCTTTGGATTTCTGGTCTTTATTGCGGATCAGTAAACCAATTGACGTGCCGGTGGTTTTGCCTTCAAACACCCCGGACAGGATTTGCACTTCGTCGTCCTCACGACGCTGTGTCGCGTACTTTGAGGTGCCGGGTTTGCGCCGATCCAGATCGATCTGCAGATCGGCTTCACTGAGTTCAAGTCCCGGGGGGCAACCATCCACAATGCAACCCAGCGCTATACCGTGGCTTTCGCCAAAGGTGGTGACAGTGAACAGTTTACCGAACGTATTACCCGACATAGAGTGAACTCTTATGGTTACCTGATTTACAGTGAATGGAACAAAAAAGGGAGCACATTATACCTGCCATTGTCACGACATGCGAAACTGAATTTCGCTGGTGATCGCCACTCGAAGGGGCTTTTAAAACAATTGGTTATGCTTTATATTTAAAGCACAAACTCAGCTTGCTGATGGTCAATTTCTTCTTTCGTCAATAGAAAAACACCGTGACCGCCCCGCTCGAACTCCAGCCAGGTAAAGGCGACGTTTTCATACAGGACTTCCAATGCTTCCCAGGAGTTACCTACTTCAATCACCACGATGCCACCCGGATTCAGATGTCGCGACAGTTCCGGCAACATACGCCGCACGATATCCAGGCCATCATTACCCGCTTCCAACCCCATGCGTGGTTCGTGATGAAACTCATCTGGTAGCGAGTCCATATCGGCTTTATCGACATAGGGCGGGTTAGACACGATAATATCGTAGGTACGCCCTTCCAATGCTTCGAAAAGATCGGAATAAATCACATTGACCTGATGTTCGACACCCAAAGACAACACATTTTGCTCTGCCACATCCAAGGCATCCTCACTCAGATCCACACAGTCCACCAACGCTTGCGGAAAATAATGCGCGCATGCGATGCCGATACACCCGCTACCTGCGCACATATCCAGGATCACATCCACCTGATCCGGGTCAACCCAGGGAGCGAATTGTTTCTCTATCAATTCAGCGATAGGTGAACGGGGAATCAACACACGTTGATCCACTTTAAAAGGGATTTCGGCAAACCAACCGGTGCCAGTCAGATACGCTGTGGGAATGCGCTCCACCACGCGCTTTTCCAACAATGCGCAAACCGCTTCTTTCTCACTGGTGAGCAAACGGGCATCCTGAATCCGTGTGTCGATATCCCAGGGCAAGTGCAATGCGTGTAACACCAGTGCGACCGCCTCATCCCAGGCATCCGCATAACCGTGTCCCTGCACCACCTGATGCTCGTTGAAAAGGCTGACCGACCAACGCAGGAAATCCCGGATCGTATGAAGTTCCTGAAGCGCTTCTTCCAGATTAATCAGATCGCCACGGATGGGGTTAATTGTCATGATTTGGGGGTTCCTGTGAGGGTTCCTGTAAGGATTCAGGGATGGGTTCCGCTGCTAAACGTCCGAATGTTACTTGATTTCATGGGGGATTCTCTAGTGTTCTATTCAAACAGGCGGTTTCCTGTGATGGACAAGCGTTATATACTTTGCTATATAACGCATCAATTCAGGACTGAATCATTCCCCATCCCGCCGGAACCTGGCCCATGCGAGCAGACTCATACCGTCGCCTAAGCAAGCTGTTAATGCTACTGCTGATGCTGGTAGGCAGTAACTCGAGTATCGCAGAGACAACCAACCTCAGTGCAGCTCCCAACCAAAACAACCGTCCCACCGATACCATCCTCATTGCTGTCGCCTCGAATTTCGCAAACGTCATGCCGGACATAGTGAGCCGCTTTGAAACACAGTACGGGCATACTGTCCGCTTATCCTTCGGCTCGTCAGGAAAGCTATTTGCCCAAATCAGAAATGGTGCCCCGTTCCAGGCCTTTTTCTCTGCCGACCAAGACAAGCCGGAAGCGCTGGTAAAAGCGCATTTAGCCCCGGCAGATTCCCGCTTCACCTACGCACTCGGTGTACTGGCCTTATGGTCAAAAGAAGCGGGAGTTGTTGATCCCCAAGGGCAAATTCTGGTTCAGCGTCAATACCGGACCCTGGCGTTGGCCAACCCCCGCTTTGCACCCTATGGCGTAGCGGCTATGGAAGTATTGCAACGCTTGAATGTCCAGCGACAAAGCAATATCAAATGGGTAATGGGGGAAAATATTGCGCAAACATTCCAGTTCATTGCAACCGGCAATGCCGATCTCGGCTTTGTGGCTCTATCGCAAATCTATAAAGACGGCAAAATACAGCGCGGCTCAGGCTGGATCATCCCCAACCACCTGCACAGCCCGATTAGTCAGGATGCGGTGATTTTACGTAAAGGCAAAGACAGCCAAGCAATAAAGGCGTTCATGGGCTTTATGAAAACAGACACTGCCAGAGCGATAATGCGTTCCTATGGCTATCAACAGGCGATTGAGTAATTTCGATGGGATTTACAGCGCAGGATTTAGAAGCCATTGGTTTAACGTTCCGACTTGCCACAACGGTGACGATATTGCTTCTGATTCTGGGCACACCGCTTGCCTGGTGGCTGGCACGAACCCGCTCCTGGTGGAAAGGCCCCGTCGGTGCTGTGGTGGCATTACCGCTGGTGTTACCGCCTACGGTGCTGGGTTTTTATTTACTCATTCTAATGGGGCCGGAGGGCGCTGTGGGTCGTCTCACCCAAAGCCTTGGTTTGGGCACGCTGCCGTTCACCTTTTGGGGGCTGGTGGTGGGATCCCTTATTTACTCCCTGCCTTTTGTTGTTCAGCCGATTCAAAACGCGTTAGAAGCAATGGGAAACCGCCCGCTTGAAGTGGCCGCAACCCTGCGTGCGGGTCCGGTTGACCGTTTCTTCACTGTTGTCGTGCCGTTGGCCAAACCCGGGTTTATCACTGCAGCCATTTTGGGCTTTGCTCACACCGTGGGAGAATTCGGTGTGGTGCTGATGCTGGGTGGCAACATACCGGGTCAAACCCGTGTGGTATCGGTGCAGATATACGACCACGTGGAAGTACTGGATTATGCCCAGGCGCATTGGCTTTCCGGTGCCATGATTTTGTTTTCATTTCTAATCTTGCTTGGGCTCTATCTGTTTCCGGGTAAAAAGTACGGCGCCGTTATGAGGCTCGGTCTGTGAGCATTGAATTGGACTTCAGAATGAAATATGCATCTTCAGCCGAGCGGGGATTCAACCTGGACGTGAAGCTTCCCCTCCCTGCCCAGGGTATCACCGCCATTTTCGGGCCGTCCGGTTCCGGGAAGACGACCTTATTGCGATGCATAGCGGGTTTGATTCCCGTTCCCCACGCCAAGTTGATTGTGAACGGAATGCATTGGCAAGATGGCAGTTCAACAATGCCTACTCATAAACGCCCGCTGGGGTACGTATTTCAGGAATCCAGTTTATTCCCGCACCTGACTGCCAAAAAAAACCTGGAATACGCACGCAAGCGTGCAGACGATTCCAGTTCAATGGTGCTATACCATCGCGTTGTTGCATTGATGGACCTGGAACCTGTTCTGCAGCAATACCCCGCTCAGCTTTCCGGTGGTGAACGTCAACGTGTTGCCATAGCCCGCGCTTTGTTAATCAATCCAAAACTGCTGCTGATGGATGAACCATTGGCATCTCTGGACCCGGCACGCAAACGGGAAATCATGCCCTACCTTGAGCGCTTGCACACCGAATTTCAATTACCCATATTGTATGTCAGCCACTCCATTGATGAGGTCACCAAACTGGCCGATCACTTGGTACTGTTGGAGCGAGGCCGGGTAGTCACTCACGGGCCCGTTACCGAAGTGGTTGCCCAATCTGAATTCACCCTGCACAGCGGCGTTGACACTGGAATTATTGTGGAAGCCAGAGTGGTCGAACGAGATAGCCGGTGGCACCTAACGCGAGTCGCTTTCTCGGGTGGTACCCTATGGGTGCGTGATGCAGGTGACGAGGAGGATCAGGTTGTCCGTATTCGCATTCTAGCCAGAGACATCAGTCTGGCGCTTGATAACCATTCGGACAGCAGCATCCTGAACCGTCTTCAAGGTCGCATTACCCAGATTATCGAGGATAAAGACCCCGCTATGGCCTTGGTCTGGATGCAGGTCGGATCGGTAACGTTAATCGCTCGCATTACCCAACGCTCAGCGCATCATCTTGAATTGCAGAAAGGCGTTAAAGTGTGGGCACAAATAAAGTCCGTGGCTGTTGTTCGGTAGCCGCTAAATATCGGCCATCAAAATGACGCTGGATGCTTTGAAAAATGCGCACGCCGGATCGTCTTGTCGTAACCCCAGCTCATTCAGGCTGGTGTTGGTTATAACGGCGCTGACGGATTTCCCGCCACCTAAATCCAACGTTACATCAGAGTTAACTGCGCCTTGAGCAATGCGCGACACCGTGCCTGTTAATTTATTTCGTGCACTGGTGACAATATCCGTATCCGGACTGAGTAGCACCCAGGAGGCTTTCACTAACGCTATGACTTCGGCCCCCTGCTCCAAACCTAATTGACTGGCACTGTCATTGGTAATGATCGCAACTAGAGATTGCGTTTCGCTGATGCGGATGTCTACTTCTGAGTTAACGGCGCCGAAAGTGATTTTACTGACTTCACCGCGAAACTGATTTCTGGCACTGGTTTTCACGAAACCACTCCTGACAAAATTCGCTAAATCTTCTATTGAATGCAACTGTGCACCAATGCGTTGGATAAAGGCATCCAGCTCCGCCTGCACAGCAATAAACCCGGCGACAGTTTGCTTACCTAATGACGTTAAGGCAGTACCACCGCCCTGCGCACCGCCAACCGATCGCACCACAAGGGGCTGACCCGACATATTATTCATCGCATCGATTCTATCCCAGGCTGTTTTATAACTAATGCCGATTTGTTTGGCTGCCTTGGAAATAGAGCCGCATTCATGGATCGCCTGCAATAACAGAATCTGAGCATCTGCGAATGACTGTTGCTCTTCATTTAACAGCAATAACGTGCCATGTAATTTTGAAAGATTGCGGTTTGGCATGGACGAGGGGCACTCCCGGATCACTCTGATTGAAAAATAGAATGGGGAATTTTAGAGTGTTGCGCCCGAGTTGGCGAACGCCCTTGTCAAACTGGCAACCTGAAGCCGCCGTTTAACGTCGCAAGCGCATTCTTGATCTTGCGAGTGTCCGTATGCGTTGTTTACGCAGAATGCTGGGATGAGTGGTTTTACGAGGTGCCTGTGCTGGTTCGGTAGCAACAATAACAGTGGTGGGCTGAGCAGCTTCTAGTGACTGTTTCATGGGGCATCTACACTATTTTACCAAGGTGTATGGGCTTTGATAATTATAGCGAAGACTCCCCATTTTCAAGGCTGCCTTGTATACATTTAAATCATAAGCAGCTCAAACCAGAGGGGCATTTGAGGCTAAGGAACCCAATCCGCATTGACCCAATCGACCCAGGCAGGTCCCGCTGCATCCGGTTGAGGCGCCCGGTTTCCTACGTCTTCAACCCTAACGGAATCCAATTCTGCTTTTTTCAATGCCGCTTCCAGCTCCGCCTTGAACTCCACCTCTAGCATTTTGCCGTGTCTGTGAATCACCAGCAGCTCAGGCTTTATCTGTGCCAAGTGAGGCTTAATTCGTTCCATTACAGCGGAAACATCGGCCTTGCCGTCCATGACCACCAGCTCACCGAGGTTGATTCTGCCAGCTCTTTGTAAATGTTCCCGGATAATATGGGCATCCAACACAAGTTCCGGAACAAACAGTATTTCTTCATAGAAGTACCTGCGTCCATTGGGGCGCTGCACCAAATAAAAGGTGTGATAACGGCGACTACCGGCATCCTTGACCGACCACAGAAATTGGTTGCGGTCAGTGCCGTACAAAATCGGCTGCTCAAAAACAGAATTAGCCCAGGAAAAGCTATCACCGCAGTCCCGGCTTTGACATTCGAACAGGATCTCGTAACGGGGGCTTTCAAGGAACAATCGGACTTGCTGCTCAGCTTCTTCCAGCGGAACATCACTGGTAAGCTCCCATACGGTTGACGAAAACTGGCCTTGCAGGCGTTTATACTTAGCCGGGATATTTCGTCCCGCGACACGATCCAGCTTCACTCTCCCCAGGGGTAACATATAATGACGATCGGCCTGTTCTGCTTGTTTTACGACTTTCGTATCCTGAAAAATCACCTCGGTTGTTTGTGCAAACCCTTGCCAACTGGCCATAATTAACCCAAAACCTAGCAGTCCTATAAGGATTTTATTCATCGTCGTCTCATTAAATGTGGGAGTATAGAAGCTAACAAAGCACTAAACCCCTTTCAAGACAAAGACCTGTCTAATCTCAGACTAATAGCGACAATTTCTGATTGGGCGTACCATGAATTCACTTGAAGTGCTGTTATCTCAACAACCACTACCACATATTCTTAAACAGGAGACGTAAGCGTGGAGCGTTCTGTAACTAAACGGGTTCTAATCACCGGTGGGGCCAGCGGCCTGGGAAAATCACTAGCGACTTATTTCTTATCCCAGGGCCATCACGTCTGTATCGTTGACGTCAACGACGAACGAGGCAAACAGGCTCTCGAATCATTCAGCGCCACTGGCACTCAAGGTGAGGTGTTTTTCCAACGCTGTGACGTCACAAAAGCGGACGATCTGCAAGCAGCCGTAAATGCCGTAACTGACCGCTGGGGCGGCCTGGATGTCATGGTGAACAATGCCGGTGTCGCCGGTGGTGGTCCGTTCGACTGGGTTAGCAATGAAGATTGGCAATGGATAATGGACATCAATTTCTTCGGCGTACTGCGGGGGTGTCAGGCGGCGGTTCCGATAATGAAAGAACAGGGCAGCGGCCACATTGTCAACATCGCATCGATGGCTGGCTTGTTGAACCCTCCCGGAATGAGCAGTTATAACGTATCCAAGGCCGCCGTGGTTTCGTTGTCTGAAACCTTAGTCGCCGAATTGGAACCCTTCGGCATCGGCGTGACCTGCGTGTGCCCTTCCTTCTTTAAAACCAATCTGGGCGAGTCCATGCGATCCCCTGATGAATCCACTAGCGACAATCTAGCAAAGCTGATGGACAACTCTGACGAATTAAGCGCAGAGGATATCGCCAAAATGATTCACGATGCGGTTCAGAACAAGGGCTTTTTGCTAATGCCTCACGATAAAGCGCGTGCGGCATGGGAATATAAACAACAGGATCTTGACGGCCATCTGAAAATCCAACTGAAGCTGGCCCGCAGTGTCAAAGATCGGGCAAAACCCAAAAGTCGCCCTTAAACCAGGCAATCTGCAGCCGTTACTTTCGTTTTAACACAGTCAATTCATTGCGTTGTATAGTCGTGACTACACGTCCACTATATAATCTGTCCATATAAGTCGGGCGCCGTTAAAATAGGCGCTCGCAAAAAACCCGCTTTCTGTCGCTAACCCGCTGCATTTTGGCCGCGATTCTGCTTGAATTCGGCGTTAGCACCCTTTCAATTCGACTGTTTAAGGACATGGGTAACGCATGAAATTGACACTATCCGACTCAGACACCCAAACCATCCTCGCCAAATTGGCGACTTCCAATCAACTTCACAGCAGCCTTTATCCGGGTGATTCGTCAGACCGCCAACAGGTTCATACGGTCTATGGCGGTGCCAACCTGTTCAAAGCCGGTGCAGCCCAAAAGCTGGGTAGTTTAGCTGTCAAAGCGCTGAATACCTATGCAGGTGATTTTTGCTCCCTGGCCCGGATTCTTCAGCTCCACGGCTTTGAATCGTTACCACTGACCCATGCAGAAGCGGTTAAACTCGGGGAAGCGGTGGCAGCCAATCCAGCACAAATGAAAGAAGCCAATCCGGCTGCCTGGTTGGCCTATACGGTTTATGATCGGGTGATGAAGAAACTTGAACGAGAGCCAATCGAAGATAGCCGCATCGATTTTGAAGACGGCTACGGTAACCGACCAGACGATGAAGAAGACGCTGACGCGGTGCGTAGCGCGGAGCAAGTTGCCCAGGGCATGGAAGAAAAAACCCTGCCGCCCTTTATTGGTATTCGCATTAAAACCTTCACTGAAGAATGCCGTGCTCGTTCCGTGCGTACTCTTGATTTATTCCTTACGCGGTTGGCGGAATTGACCTCAAGTAAATTGCCGGATAATTTTATTATCACTCTGCCCAAGGTCACTCATCCTGAGCAGGTATCGGCGCTGGCCGATCTATTGGACATCATTGAAGAGAAATGCGGTTACGCAGCACAATCCATCAAACTGGAAATCATGATTGAGACCACGCAGGCGATCATTGACGCTGATGGCTCCAATCAGGTGCGGGTATTAGCGGCCGCCGCTCGTGGTCGTTGCCGTTCGGCGATCTTCGGAACTTACGATTACACGGCCACCTGCAATATTACCGCAGCTTACCAGACACACACCCACCCTGCTTCCGATTTTGCACGTCATGTTCTGCAGGTTTCTTGTGCGGGAACCGGCATCACGATCAGTGATGGTGCAACCACAGTCATGCCGATCGGTCCCCACAAAGGCGAACTTTCCACGCAACAACAGCTTGAAAACGCGGCTGTGGTGCATTCTGCATGGAAATTGCATTACGACAACATTATGCACTCTTTGCGTCATGCCTATTACCAGGGCTGGGATCTGAACCCAGCTCAGCTACCGATTCGCTACGCGGCGGTTTACAGCTTCTTTTTGCAAGGATTACCGGACGCATCGAAACGTCTGGAAGCCTTTATCGGAAAAGCAGCACAAGCTACGCTGGTTGGTAATACCTTTGACGATGCTGCAACAGGGCAAGGCTTACTGAACTTCTTCCTGCGTGGGATTGCCTGTGGCGCCATAACCGAGGAAGAAGCCGTGGCCACCGGTATCACTATGGATGAGCTTCGATCACGCTCCTTCGTGCACATTGTTTCCAACCGGGCACACGGTTAAGCACCCGCAATTCCTTTTCTATGGAGAACATAATGTCGTCAGCCATCGAACAAGCTCGATCCTTAATTGATCTTGCTCAAACGTCGTTAAATTCCGCACTCAGCCACCTTAAAGCCGGCGCTTTGGAAAACGGTCGTGTGTCCGGATCCAAGCTGGATGAGAAGCAATTAGCCTGTTATGAATTAGCTTACTGCGAAGCTGAAATTACAGCGGCTAATGTCATGCTGGACTACAGCCAGAAAGTGCGGGCAGACAAAGGCGGAAGCGATGAGTTGCGCATAGAAGAAGCCTTGGCCCTGCAATACAGTGCTGAGGCATTGCAAAACACCCGCGCCCGCTTCAACACACGTCGTGGGGATTACGGGTTCAGCCGCGACCAACTGGCAAATACGCTGGATAGCGATACGGTGGATGACTTTATTAATCTGTATCTTTCCACTGAAAAACTGGAAGCTGTCGGTAAATCGATTTTGAACAATGAAGGTTACGTCGGCGAGTACATGCTCGACGATGAAAAAGAAATGATGCGGGATTCGTTCCGCGCCTTCGCTTCCGACGTGGTCATGCCACTAGCAGAACACATTCACACCAAAGACCTGGATATCCCCGACGAAATACTCAAACCATTAGTTGAGTTGGGCTGTTTTGGTCTGTCTATCCCCATGCAGTACGGGGGTATTCAGCCCGACGACAGCGAAGACAATCTCGGCATGATTGTGGTAACTGAGGAACTCTCCCGTGGCTCTCTCGGCGCAGCTGGCAGCTTAATCACCCGCCCTGAAATAATGGCCCGTGCGCTATTAAAAGGCGGCACCGAAGACCAGAAGCAATACTGGTTACCCAAATTAGCGCAGGCCGAGCCTCTCAATGCAGTTGCGGTAACGGAACCCAATTTCGGTTCGGACGTGGCGTCGATGAAGTTAAAAGCCACGCAAGTGGAAGGCGGCTGGGTACTGGATGGTGAAAAAACCTGGTGTACCTTTGCCGGTAAAGCCGGTGTGTTGCTGACTCTGGCACGCACCAACCCTGATATGAAATCGGGTCATAAAGGCTTGACGATGTTCCTGGTGGAAAAGCCCACTTTTCCTGGTCATGCCTTTGCTCATGAGCAGGACAACGGCGGCACCATCACCGGAAAAGCCATACCCACCATGGGCTATCGTGGCATGCACTCCTTCACCGTGTTTTTTGATAATTACTTCGTGCCGGATTCTCATGTCTTGGGCGGTAACGAAGGCATTGGCAAGGGCTTCTATTTCACCATGGCGGGGTTTTCCGGTGGCCGTATCCAAACCGCGGCCCGCGCAACCGGCGTTATGCAAGCCGCCTTTGAACGCGCACTTTCGTATTCAAAAGAACGGGTTGTGTTTGGCAAAGCGATTGGGGAATATCAACTGACGCTAGTAAAAATCGCCCGAATGGCGATGCTGCTGGCAGTGTCCCGACAATTTACCTATCACGTCGCGCGACTGATGGATGAAGGTCAGGGCCAGATGGAAGCTAGCCTGGTGAAACTTGCCTCCTGCAAGTCCTCGGAATGGTTGTGCCGTGAAGCGATGCAAATCCATGGCGGAATGGGCTATGCAGAGGAGAGCCCGGTAAGCCGGTATTTTATTGATTCGCGCGTACTCTCGATCTTCGAAGGCGCTGAAGAAACCCTGGCGTTAAAAGTGATTGCAAAAGCATTGATAGAGCGCGCGTCCTGATTCCGCGCGTGAACCACAAGGATTCTGATATGGCATTTACCTTTACCCCGCAACAGGAATTGGCTCCGGAGTGCGAAGTGAACCTGCAGCAGGTTCGCCAACCCCAATATGGACGCTATCTGGAAGAATATGTTCCCGGCCAATTGTTCGTACATCCTAGAGGGTTCACCTTTACCCGGGCGTCTATCGATTCGTTCTCCAGAACCTATATGCAGTGCAATCCCCTTTACCTGGATCTTGAGTATGCGAAAGCCCACGGCTTCAACGACCTGACTGCCTCTCCGCAGATGGTTTTTAACGTCGTGTTGTCTCTGGGTGTTCAAAATGATTCAGAGAAGGTAATCGCGAATCTGGGTTATTACAACGCGCAATTCCTGAACCCGGTGTATCCTGGCGACACAGTGCGCGCCATGACCATGGTAGTTGATCGTAAAGAGCGCGGCGCTGACAAACCCGGCATTGTGACTATCCGTACGCTGGGCCTGAATCAGCAAGACCAGGTAGTATTGCAATATGAGCGCAAATTGATGGTAGCCTATCGCGGTGAACGTCTTGCCACAATTCCGGTATCCGATGCACCCACTCCGGCGTTCCCGTGGCAAGAAACCGCGGCAGTCAACCTTCCGCAAACCACAGCAAAACACCTTTCATCAGTACCGCAATCTGTTACCGGATGGAACACCTATGCAGCCAACTTCAAACCAGGTGACATCATCGTTCACAATAATGGCCGGACGATTACCGAAGAACATTTTGCACTGACCTATCAAGTGGGCAACACGCATCCGCTGCATTACGATAAGGTGTTCAGTCAAAGTCTGAGCGGACCAATGAGCGGAAACCCGATCGTCTATGGCGGATTGGTTTTCGCCTGGCTGGAAGGCTTGGCAAGTCGCGATCTATCCGAGAACGCAATCTGGGAACTCGGATTCACCGAAGGCTACCACACGCAACCAGCAGTAGCCGGAGACACCGTATTCGCCCTCTCCCGAATTCTTTCAGTAGATAAGGCACCAGCTGATCTGAGCGATTTAGCCGAGGTGATCACGGTGCAATTTATCGGCGTAAAAAACATGACCTCTGCCGCAGCCTTTGAGGAATTCGGTGCCGATTTATTTATCAAGGAAAACAATAAAAAAGCCATGGGCAAAGACAAAATACCCGCGAAGATATTTGAAATTGAACGCAGATTACTGATTAAAAACGCGCGCTAGTATCAGGTGAACCAAACAACTCAGGATATCAAGATGAGCGATAAAGCAGCCCACATTATTCACGATCAGGACGGAAAGCCCAGCAAAGATCGCCCGTGGATTTTTCGCACCTATGCCGGACACACCAATGTTCGGGCTTCAAACGAATTGTATCGAAGCAACCTGGCAAAAGGCCAAACCGGCCTAAGTATTGCTTTTGATTTAGCAACTCAGTGCGGCTACAGCTCTGATGAAGATATTGCCCGTCCTGAAATTGGTAAAGTCGGCGTACCTATTAACACCCTCGATGACTTTGCTATCTTGTTTGATCAGATGGCCATGGATGAGATCAACACCTCTATGACTATCAACGGCACATCGATGTGGTTGCTGTCCTTGTATATTGCACTGGCGGAAGAACGTGGTATTGATCTGGCGAAATTACAGGGCACCACCCAAAATGATTTGATCAAAGAATTTCTGGCTCGCGGTACTTATGTATTTCCACCGGACGAATCAATAAAGCTCATCGTCGATATGTACGAATACTGTCTGCACAACATCCCCAAGTGGAACCCATCCAATGTCTGCTCCTATCATTTACAGGAAGCCGGAGCGACACCGGTGCAGGAACTGGCGTATTCATTGATTACTGCCATCACTGTATTGGATGCCATTAAGGAGCGAAACTGTTTTTCAGAAGCCGATTTTGAACGCTGTGTAGGACGGGTTTCTTTTTTCGTTAACGCCGGTATGCGCTTCATTGAAGAAATGTGCAAAATGAGAGCGTTTACGGAGCTGTGGGACGAAATCTGTCAACAACGCTATCAGGTTAAAAATCCGAAATTTCGTCGTTTCCGATACGGGGTTCAAGTGAACTCGTTAGGGCTGACTGAAGAGCAACCGGAAAACAATGCCTGGCGTATTCTGATTGAAGCCTTGGGTGTGACGCTGTCACGTGATGCCCGCTGCCGTGCCTTGCAACTACCTGCCTGGAACGAAGCATTATCGCTGCCGCGCCCGTGGGATCAGCAATGGTCATTACGATTACAACAAATCCTGGCTTACGAAACAGATTTGCTGGAATACCCGGATTTGTTCGCCGGGTCGCCTGTGATTCACTCCAAAGTAGAAGATCTTAAAACCCAAGCCCGCGCAGAGATCAGCAAAATCCTGGACGCGGGTGGTGGAGTCGAAGCTATCAAGAGCGGTTATATGAAGTCTCAATTGGTGATTTCACAAGCCGAACGCATGGCGAAAATCAATACCGGCGAACAAATAGTCGTGGGCAAGAACCGGTGGGCGGAAGGCATCGCTTCGCCGTTGTTATCCGCAGCTGACGGCGGCGTTTTTAAAATCGACCCGGAATCCGCAGCAGAGACCCTGAACTCACTGCAGAAAACAAAAGCCACGCGGGATCAAGCCAAAGCCGACGCTTGTTTACAGCAATTAAAAGAAGACGCCCGAGCTGGTAAGAATTTGATGGAAGCATCCATCGCCTGCGCTCATGCCCGTATCACCACCGGTGAGTGGTCCGCCACATTAAGAGAAGTCTACGGCGAATACCGCCCACCAACGGGTGTAGAAGGACAATCGTTATCCCTGGAAAACGATAAACTCAATACCGTACGCGCTAAAGTTAAAACGTTTATGGAAGCCCATGGGCACCGCCCGAGAATCGTCGTAGGTAAACCCGGGCTGGACGGTCATTCCAATGGTGCGGAGATGATTTCGGTGGCCGCACGCCACGCCGGGTTCGACGTTATTTATTTCGGAATTCGCCTGAGCGCGATTGATATTGTACAGTCCGCGATAGAAGAGGATGTCGATGTGATCGGCATCTCGCTTCTGTCCGGTTCGCATAACGAAATCATCGACCAATTGTTAGCTGAGCTTGATAAAGAAGGGGCGAAAGGTGCTATCCCTGTCATACTGGGGGGAATCATTCCACAAGCCGATATTCCAGCCCTAAAAGAAAAAGGCATCAAACAAGTTTTCACACCCAAAGATTACGATCTGATGGATATAATGGATAGCATTATGGACATTATTCTCGACAGCAAACAACGTGCCGCCTGACATCCAATATGACCAAAAACCCCCACCGACATCGATGACGCAACCGGACATCCCTCCCCTTGAGCCTTGGCTGGATAAACTGGAATCCGCCAAGGCCCTGAAAAAATGGCCGCTTGGCAAACTAATCAGTTTGTTTGAAAGCACCCTGCCGGAATCTGTTTGCTTGCGAAAGCAGATCATTGAACACATCGATTCGCACCCGCAACAATTCCCGAAGCAAGCCCAGGTGCTCGGATTTACCGGTACACCCGGGGCAGGCAAATCTTCATTGATCGCCGAGTTATGCAAACAGTTATTAGAACAAAACCCACAGCTCAGCGTTGCTGTACTGGCGGTTGATCCGTCCAGCCAGGTGTCTGGCGGTTCGATTTTAGGTGATCGCACCAGAATGCATTTTGGTAAAAAAATGGATCGATTGTTCTTCCGCTCACAAGCCTCCAACATGGAGTTAGGCGGTGTCACCAGAGCAACCTTTCAAGCCTCACGATTGTTGCGTCATTTATTCGATTACATCATCATCGAAACTGTCGGCATTGGCCAAAGCGAAATAGACATCCAGTTCATGACCGACCACACTTTTTTGGTTATGCAGCCGTTGGCGGGTGATCAGATTCAGTTCATGAAATGCGGAATTATGGAGATTCCTGACAGCTTTATCGTCAACAAATGTGACGAAGAGAAACTCGCCAGAACCAGTTACCACATGCTGCGCAGCTCATTAAGGCAAGCCAAGTTGATCGACCTGCAGCAGCAGGATGACTACCGGCAAGCTGCCAAAGACCAGATTTTTCTGACCAGCGCTGTCAAGCGCACCGGCATTGATGAACTCGTTAATCACATTCAACAATTGGACACAGTCAAAAGCGTCGCTGACTGCGAAACGTTTTACCTTAAAAAATACATCGAAAAACGCTATGGGGAATTCGGACTCAGTCTGCTAGCAAACGATGGCGCAATTCAGAAGTCCCTACTGGCCCAGGATTTAAACTACGAGCAAAAAGAAGCTTACGCGCTCGAGTTGATTCTTAAGCACATAAAATATTAACAGGCTAGCCATTCAAGAACGCGTTAATCGCTTCATAAACGGGCATGTAAGTGTCCGGTTCCAGGTGTAAATGGTGATTACCCTGCAACGGCACATGCTGCATATGCGGCACTTTTCCGGCACGCTTCTGCAATACCTCCGAGTGGGCGAAAAAACTTTGGTTCCCGGTTGCCAGAAAAACCGGCATGGTTAGCGCCTGCAAATAAGCTTCTACCATGCTGTCCGTTAACCGAATAGCCGATGACATTTTTATACGCGGGTCGGAACGCCAGGTATAACCCGCCTCCACCTGATGCAACCCCCTGCTACACAGGGTTGCCGACGCCTCAAAACTAATCCCCCCCAAAGCCAAAGTCCTCGCAGCAATGGCTTCATCCTTGGTTTCGTAAATCGGTTTCCGTTTGGCACTGGCTTTCTTCATATCACAGACAGCGGTGCGCAATATCGTGGGCGCATTTTCCGCTTCACTGGTATTGGTTCCGATACCCTCTATTAAGATCAGCTTTTCAACCCGCTCCGGAAAAGAGCCTGACAACAGGCTGGAGATTCCGGCCCCCATGGAATGACCCATCAAAATAAAGGTATTCAATTCCAACGCATCTGCAAAACCAATCACGTCATCAACATTATCCAGCATGTGGTAGCGCATGCCGTCAGGACGGTGCGCGCTATACCCGTGGCCGGCAAAATCCATGGCCACCACTCGATAGTCTGTTAATAGTGGGGCTATTCTGTCGAAGCTGGCCGCATTATCCAGCCATCCGTGCAATGCCAAAATAGTGGGTTTTTCAGCATCACCCCACTGTTTGGCCGCTATTTCCTGCCCACCTATATTGATTCTGATCTCTTCAGTTAGCACGTTCGATTTCTTCCAAAAATTGGTTAATTAATTCAATGGCCAAACCCGGTTGCTGTAAGGGATACATATGTTCGCCACTAATCACTGCTCCGGGAATTCCGAAAAATTTCAAAAACGGATCGATAAAGGCCGCTTTTGATGCATTGCTCTTATCTGCACGAATCAATTTAAACGGGACATTATCCGGTTTTTTATAGTGTTTTAGATTATCCGGTACATTACGGAAAATTCCCACCTCAACGGCGACATCAAACTCCAGCTTGGTCCCATTGCCTTCGTTACTTGTCAATGCAGCGTCGCAAAACGCCTCGAAGCACTCTGGCGCAAACTGAAATAGCCGCTTCGAAGCGAAGTATTCCACTGCCTGCTCCCGATTCGGCCAGTGGGCACGACGAAACTTGGATTTTCCCGCAGGCGTGATACGGTCAGACTGTCCGAACAATTTTGCCAGTTTAAATACCCAAGACCCACTTCCCCATATCAAAGGAGGATCGAGCATCAAAACACCTTTGTACAGATCAGGCCGTTTGCAAGCAGCAATAAAGCTTAGAATTGCACCCAGTGAATGCCCCACTGCGACCACCGGCTCATTGCTGTTCGCTTCGACAAAGGCGTTCAATTCATCAGCCAGCCAAGTCCAATTATCTGTATAGGGATATCGGGGATCATGACCGTACTTTGGTTTGAAAATTACCTGGTGCGGTGCCAATTCTTTAAACAGCGGTGTATAGGAAGCTGCAGGTACACCGTTAGCGTGGGCAAAATGGATTATCATTCAATCTTACAACCGTAGGCTGGTGTGGCTTATTCCCACAAGATCTTTTCGTCCGTGTCATACCAGGCTTCAATCCGGTCCTGATAGCGGGATTCAAGCACATTACGCTTGATTTTTAACGTCGGTGTCATTATCCCATTCTCGATTGACCATTCGCCCTTGGTCACCACTAGCAACTTTAGCTTTTCGTGCGGGTTCAATTGCGCATTAACCGCATCGAAAAGAGCTCTCAGATCTTGCTGAATTCCGTCACGGGATTCGCCACCGTGTATTGCTTTCAGGGCCGATTCCGACAACGCCAGCAACGCCATTGGTTGCGTCATAGCATTACCCATAACGCAACATTGTTCCACGTATTCACTGGCTAACAGTTTTGATTCTATCGGGAACGGCGCAACGTACTTGCCTTTGCTGGTTTTGAAGATCTCTTTAATACGACCGGTAATTTTCAAACTTCCATCAGGGTCGATCGTACCCACATCACCGGTTCTTAAAAAACCCTCTTCCGTCAGCGCTTCACTGGTTTTGGCAGGCTCTTTATAATAACCCACCATTGTGGTCGGGGAACGCACCAGCACTTCCCCGTTATCTCCAATTTTCACCTCAACTGACGGATTGGCTTGCCCAACGTAACCCGGACGCCCTTTGCCCTGTTGTGAACTGTGGGAATACCCCATGTTCTCGGTCATACCGTACACTTCCAGAATCTCGATTCCGATGCTTTTGTACCAACCCATTAAACCGGGAGAAATAGGCGCAGCGCCACTGAAGCACAAACGCGCTTTATCGAGCCCTAAAGCTTCTTTTAACTTGCGCTTCACCGAGCCGGATAGAAAAGGGATTTTAAACAGTAGATTAAGCTTTTTCTCCGGCATATTAGAAAACACACCGGCCTGAAATTTCGCCCAAATGCGGGGTACTGCAAAAAATATGGTTGGCCGAGCACGCCTCAGATCTTCCGCAAATGTATCCAGGGATTCTGCAAAATAGATTTGTTGTCCTTGGTAAAGATGAATCATTTCCACCACCATACGCTCAGCAACATGCGACAAGGGGAGGTAGGAAAGCACTCTATCGTCCGAAGATGATTCATAGATATTTGCAGCCTGACTGGCTCCGGATGCAATACTGTTAAAGGTATGCATCACACCTTTCGGCATACCGGTGGTACCGGATGTGTATATGATCGTGGCTAATTCAGCATGAGAACGGGTAGGCGTCTCTTCCATCGGAATGGTGGTTTTGACAATATCATCCCAGCTCGGAAAGTTGCTTTCCGGACTCAAAGGAAAACTAATGCATTTTACGTCTGCCGGCACGCCCGACCGCATTGCGGGCCAATCATCCAATTTGCCGACAAACAGATATTTGGATTCGCTGTGCTCCATTATTTGCTGAACGCTCTCAGCGGTGAGCGTGGGATACAAAGGCACCGATACACCTCCCGCCATCCAGATCGCCAGATCAGCCATAATCCAATGGGCGCAGTTTTTGGAGATCAGTGCCACGTTATCACCGGGTTTAACGCCGAGTGCGACCAGGTAGGTTGCCATCGCCCTGACCTGCCGCCCCGTTTCGCGCCAGGTGAACTCAACTATTTTTCCGTCACCATAAGGCTGGGAATAACACATGCGATCGGGTTCATTTCGCTCCCAATGATAAAACCGCTCAAGTGGTAGAGGAATTCCGGTGTTGATGTAGTCCGATTTGGGAGAATGAACCTTTGCTGTTGCGGTCATACCAAACACTCTCTTAGGCTGATTTTTATTGTCGTTATTTAAGCGCGTAGTCGATACTTATTCGCACACTATTCACACATTAATAGAACACATTGCCCTTATCGCCTAAGTAGAAGGCGACTGCAACCAAAGCAACTCAGCAACACCGGCGGCGACCACATCACTTTTCAGACACGCGATCGAGGCAGTTGCCACCGGCAGTCCCATTGTATGACCTTCCGCAAACCAGGTCACCAGCCCACCCGCCAGCGGCTGGTGGCTCACGATCAATACCGCCTCACCCGTTGACAAAATGGGTTCCAGGTTAGTAAGCACAACTTGCGGTGAATCATTCGGGGTTATGAAATCGATCGTTTCTAATGGTACGACAATATCATGGTGAGCTAATCCAGCGGCCACGAGCGCAGCCGTTTGTTGGGCTCGCAAATACGGGCTGACTAATATCCTGGCCGGAGGCTGGGGCAGGAGCACAGACACCATTGACCTTGCCTGTGCCTCCCCCAACGGGCTCAGTGGACGCTCCTGATCAGTCCTTGCCCGACTGATCGCATCGCCGTGGCGCATAACATATAACAGCACTTTAGCGACCGTTCTCCGCATCCTGGGGCCATTCGCTGAAAGGATATGGCTTTATGTTGGTTTGCATCGAGATGTATTGCACGATTTGCATAAGGTAACGACCGAAACGAAGTCCGAATCTCTGCAGCTCCGGCTGAGGACCACCGGAAAGCAGGCGGACAGCGAACTGCAATACACCTATGCCAATCAACACGTAACTGGTTAATGTAAAAATCAGATAAAATAAAATCATATATAAGGCGGTTAGCAACAACGAATCCGGGTTTTGATCATCTTCACTCATCAAGTATCAGTCTCCATTGGATTGGCTTTTTAGATTTGCCAGTTTGTCCGGTCCGGGTAACACAAATTCCACATCACTGTTTTGTTCGCCCAACATCAACTCCTGAATGACGAGCTTAAGCTCTTTCTCTTCAAATATAATCTCATACAAGCCATGCACCAAGGGCATATAGACCTCAAGCTCTTCCGAACGTTCTTTTACCAGCTTAATGGTATTGACACCTTCGGCGGTGCCACCCAGATTATCAAGAATATCGCTAAGCGACTGGCCTTGTGCCAATGCGTAACCCACCTGATAATTGCGACTCAGAGGCGAAGTACAGGTTACAAACAGATCCCCTACCCCGGCCAAGCCCAAAAAGGTCATCGGATTGCCGCCCAGGCGCTCAGCAAACCGGCTCATTTCAGCCAAACTTCGGGTGATCAGCATGCTCTTGGTATTTTCACCCAGCCCCATGGCCCCCGCCATGCCCGCTGCAATCGCATAGATATTTTTTAGGGCGCCGCCGAGTTCAACGCCAAATCGGTCACTATTGGCATAAACGCGAAAATAAGCGCAGGACAAGGCCGCTTGCACCCGGCTCCGCACATCCTCACTCTCACTGGCAATCACAGTGCCTGTCAACATACGCTCAGCAACTTCTTTGGCCAGATTCGGGCCGCTTAAAACCCCGATCTTAGTGCAGGGCGTCTCGGATTCCAGGATCTGGCTCATTAAACGAAACCCGTCCTGACCGATACCCTTGGTGGTACTGACCAGCACTTTGTCATCGGACATCCACTGGGCAGCCTGCTGCACTACGTTCTTGAAGGCTTTACTGGGAATGGCCACAAAAATAAGATCAGATTGGGCAATGGCTTGCTCCAGGCTACTGGTGGGCTGAATGGCAGAATTGAGTTTCTTTCCTGGAAGATATCGAGGGTTTTCGTTGGTTTCTGCGATCGCATCGACCATGGTTTGATCACGCATCCAGAGCTTTACGCGGTGACCGTTGTCGGCCAGTATATTGGCAATAGAAGTGCCAAAACTGCCTCCACCCAAAACGGCAGCATTTTCAAACTTTGTTGTCATGCGGAGTTCCTGCTTTATTTATATCCGTTGCTGGTTTAGGCCATCATCCAGCGTTTAAGACCAAACTCTGAGTAAAGAAACTCTTTTGTGCCAGTTGGTCCGGACAGATCCAGCTTGATGGGCCCGCCATTGGATTCCACGATAACCAGCATACGCATGAAAGGATTGATCACACGTTCAACTTGAACCAGTTGTGATACAGGTTGGAGCACCTCTGATTGGCGCCCGAAATTGAGTAAATAGCCTTCTTCGCCCTCTTGGACTGATTTAATCAAATCCAGAACAACCGCCAAAAGCGACTCGCGAATGTCTTCAGCTGCCTGTTTGGTAAACGGATACGTTATTGAATAATCAACCACATTAATCTCCCATTTCACCCGGTGACAATTCTATTCTAACAGGGTTAAGGAGTGATGGAATGGGCTGGTAGGATTAGTGTCAAAATAAAGCTGTGCCGGAACCAGCTCCGGCACAGCGCGTATGTATACCCTTCGGCTTAACTCAGGGTTTCCATAAGCAGTTTATTTATTCGCTTCACATAAGAAGAAGGATCTTCCAAGGTGGCCCCTTCGGACAGAGCTGCCTGATCAAACACAATCATGGCCAGGTCTTCAAAGCGATCTTCCTGAGCCTCTGCATTAAGCCGCTCCATAATGGGGTGACCTGGATTGATCTCCAGAGTGGGCTTGGTATCCGGTACCTGCTGTCCTGCTGCTTCCATTATCTGACGCATCTGGGCACCCATATCGTAGGCACCCACCACAAGACAGGCCGGCGAATCCGTGAGTCGATGTGACACCTTCACTTCAGAAACCTTGGAATCCAGCGCTTCCTGCAACCGCTTGACCAGATCTTCTGATGTTTTCTCAACTTCTTCCTGCTGTTTCTTGTCTTCTTCTGTTTCGATAGCGCCCAGGTCCAGATCGCCCTTCGCGATATTAGCAAAGCTTTTACCTTTGAAGTCGAACAAATGGCCCATCATCCATTCGTCTATACGATCGTACATCACCAATACTTCAACGCCTTTTTTACGGAAAATTTCCAGGTGTGGGCTGTTCGCCGCCGCGTTGTAGTTTTCAGCCGCAATATAGTAGATTTTTTCCTGGCCTTCTTTCATCCGCCCAATGTAATCATCTAGGGATACGGTCTGGGCTGAACTGCCCGATTGAGTGCTGGCAAAGCGGAACAAACCACATATTTTTTCTTTATTTGCATGGTCTTCTGCTGGACCTTCTTTTAGGACCTGCCCAAACTGCTTCCAGAATTCCAGATAATCTTCCGGCTCCAGTTTCCCGATCATGTCCAAAGCACGTTTGGTCAGGGCGGTTTTTATATTTTCAACGTTACGGTTACTTTGCAGAATCTCTCTTGAAACGTTCAAAGGCAGATCAGCAGAATCGAGAACGCCCTTCATAAATCGAAGATATAACGGCATAAATTGATCAGCATCATCCATAATAAAAACGCGCTGAACATAAAGTTTCAAGCCACGATTGGCTTCGCGTTGATACAGATCGAAGGGGGCTTTTTTCGGTAAATATAATAATGAAGTATATTCTTGCTTGCCTTCTACCCGATTATGGCTCCAGGACAATGGCTCTTCAAAATCGTGGGAGATATGCTTGTAAAACTCTTTATACTCATCTTCACTGATTTCACCGCGAGACCGAGTCCACAGCGCAGTCGCTTTATTTACGACTTCAAATTCCGGCGTTTTATCTTCTGCTGCTTTGTTTTCGCCTTCCTCTTCTGCTTCCGAACCCATATCGGGTTTTTCCATCTCGATAGGAAGGGAGATGTGATCAGAATATTTGCTGACGATATTTCGTAATCGCCAGCCGTCGGCAAATTCAGATTCACCCTCACGCAGATGCAGAACAATACGGGTACCTCGCTCGGGTTTCTCGATTGCTTCTACTGAAAATTCACCCTCGCCACGAGAAACCCAGTGCACACCATTTTCAGCAGGTTCACCTGCCTTGCGGGTGAACACTTCGACTTCGTCAGCAACAACAAAAGCTGAATAAAAGCCGACCCCGAACTGACCAATCAGTTGAGAATCTTTTTTCTGGTCACCCGTTAGATTTTTCAAAAAATCGCTGGTGCCGGATTTAGCCAGGGTACCGAGATGGGAAATAACATCATCGCGGTTCATTCCAATACCATTATCAGAAAGCGTAACGGTGTTATTTTCTTTATCGAATTCCAGGCGAATCTTGAGATCGCCGTCGCCTTCCATGATGTCTGCATCAGACAAGCTCAGAAAACGTAATTTATCGGCTGCATCTGAGGAGTTTGATATCAGCTCCCGGAGAAAGATCTCCTTATTACTGTACAGGGAGTGAATCATTAATTGCAGTAGTTGCTTCACTTCGGCCTGAAAGCCAAGGGTCTCTTTATTGGCGTCGACAGTCATTTTTTTACTCTTCTCCTGGTTTGAAAATCAGTACTGATTCGATGGTTCTGATTCAGAGGTGATCATTTTGCTGTTCTGGATAAGCAGGTATCACGCTGAACCCTGCTTCGAAGATGGGGTTCGGATCCATAATATCAAGGCCACGGAAGCGGATTTTTTGTTATTATTGAAAAGCTTTCCAAATTAATATAGGAACTTTCCCCTTATTAAACAATGGATTACCAAAACATGGCTAACACTCCCGCGCCCGACAACAAGGTGGCTCTTTATGTGACCTGCCTGATCAACGCCCTTCGCCCGCAGGCCGCGCACGCCAGCCTAAAATTACTGGGGTCATTGGGCCTGGAAGTTGACGTACCCCTGCAACAAACCTGTTGCGGGCAGCCAGCCTATAATGGCGGGCACCAGGAGCAAGCCCGCAGTGTAGCCCGCCACCAAATACAGGTGCTGGAACCTTATAGTCGCGTGGTTGTACCATCCGGGTCCTGTGCCGGTATGCTCCGCAATCACTACCCCTCTTTATTCAAAACAGGCGACCCCTGGCATCAGCGCGCAGTGGACGTGGCCGGCAAGACCCATGAACTAAGTGAATTTCTGCTTCAGGAGGGGTGGCAGCCTTCGGCCACAGCAGATCCGTTGGCCTGGGCGCATCACACCAGCTGTTCTTGCCGTCGCGAAACCAATAGCCACCTAGCAGCCGAGCAACTATTACTGCAGAAAGGTATTCCCTCCTCAGACTTTCCGGAGCAAGAAGTATGCTGTGGCTTTGGGGGCGCGTTCTCGACTAAGTTCGACGAGATTTCGGTCCGTATGGGCAATAACAAACTCGATCAGATTGAATCTGTTCATCGCTTTAAGGTGGTGAGTGCTGATTTTGGGTGCTTGATGCACCTGCAAGGGTTAGCCGACCGACAAGGTCGTGATTTGGAATTCAGTCACTTGGCTGAAGTACTGGTAATGGAATAGTGATGAGTAAGCATGGCAGTGGAACATTCATCTTTAATGCCGCTAACGCATTACAGGATGAGCAACTCCAGACCGCATTGACGAGAGCCAAAAGCGGCTTCATCAATAAGCGGCTCAAGGCCATTTCTATGGTGGATGATTTCGAGCTGCTAAAGCGCCGTGCGCAATTAGCGAAGCAATCTGCTCTAGCCAACCTTCCGGCGCTACTCGAGCAATTCGAACAGAATGTACAGGCTAGCGGTGGCCAGGTGCATTGGGCAAAATCGCCTCAAGAGCTGAATAACATCGTGCTTAATCTGTGCCGGACAGTGGATGCCAGCAAAGTCACTAAAGGCAAATCCATGATTGGTGAAGAAACCAATCTAAATGCGCATCTTGAGCAAGCGGGTTTAAAATTAATCGAAACGGACCTGGGAGAATACATCATTCAGTTGGCAAAGGAGCCCCCCAGCCACATCATTGCTCCTGCCGTGCACAAAACCAGACAACAAGTCGCAACGCTTTTCAAACAACACCACAATCTAGGCCAACGTGACCTTAGTCAGATTGCAAGCTTGGTAGAGGAAGCGCGCAATCAGTTACGGATGGAATTTTTATCAGCGGACGTCGGCATCACGGGCGCAAATCTACTCATAGCAGAAACCGGTTCTGTTACCCTCGTCACTAATGAAGGCAATGGCGATCTGACAGCAACAATCCCGAAAATGCATATCGTCACTACCAGCATTGAGAAAGTGGTGGCAACCCTGGAGGATGCGGATGCCATATTAGAAGTGCTGGCCCGCAGTGCAACTGGCCAATCCATGAGTACCTACACGACCTTTTTTACCGGCCCGAAGCGCGCCGGGGATTTGGACGGCCCACAGCAATTTCACGTGGTCCTTTTGGATAACGGCCGTAGCGACTTAATCGGCTCAGAATTTGAACCGATGCTCAATTGCATCAAATGCGGAGCCTGCCTCAATCATTGCCCGGTCTATTCAAATGTTGGCGGCCACGCTTATGGCTGGGTCTACCCGGGTCCGATGGGCTCGGTACTAACACCGCTATTAAACAAATTGGAACCTTTCAGAGAGTTACCCGATGCTTCCACCTTTTGTGGACGGTGCGAAGAAGTCTGCCCTATGGGTATTCCGCTACCGGGATTACTGCGAAAACTCAGAGCCCGATCGCACAGAAAGCACTACGAACCCGGAGCCTGGAGACTGGGTTTAATGGTTTATAGCTGGCTGGCAACCCAGCCACGGCTATTCCAATTCTGTACTAACCGTCTGAACCAAACTCTACGCTGGTCAGGAAAATTGAAGATCAATCTTTCGCGTTTACCCAGGGGCTGGAGCCGACACAGGGAACTTCCTGCACCTGGAAAAACCTTTTTATCCGAATGGAAAAAAAACCAGAAGCAGTGCTCATGACAGTAAGTAAGCCAAGCGATCGAGAGATCATTTTGCACAACCTGAGACGACGCGTCACTGCACCACCACCAGACCCGCTACTCCACCAACCTGGCGATACCATTCAATTTGGAGACATCCATCATTTTATATCCACAACGTCAGCCAACCAAGTCAGGGTAAACACTGTCGAGCATGTCACTCAGGTAACTCCGTTAATAGCCGATTACCTGAAAACGACGAAATTACCGCTCGAAATCAGAGTCAGCGCAGCGTTTCTGAATTTGGGCTGGGCAGATCATGGTATATCCGCTAATGGAGGCAGTTCTGACGGTTGTGATCGGGTGTGCCTAAGTGAAGCTTGCGCGGGAATTGCCGATACCGGAACGGTCGCGGTATTGTCCTCGGCAGGCAACCCCACCCTACTGGGTTTTCTTCCGGACTTGCATATATTATTGCTTAGTGAAAGAAAAGTTGTTGCGGGAAAGAATGATCTCTGGAACCTTTTAAAACAAGAGGGCACCCGTCTTCCCCGCGCACTAAACTTTATATCGGGCCCGTCACGTACTGCTGATATAGAACAAACCATTCAATTGGGGGCGCATGGCCCCCGAACGCTTTGGTTGATTCTTTACGCTACTCCATAAGCTGAATTTGTTTTACATCCTGACGGCGGATCATCATTACAATCTCGCTGCCGTTGAGGGGCAACGTCAGACACAGGCTATGCTGATCTACCGATGTGATGATACCTTCTTTACTACGCCCGTTCTGTGTGATGACAGCGACATTATTGCCTAGCAAAGAGTCGGCTTGCTCAACAGTAAAAACCCGATTCCTTACGGGCGTCAAAGAAGGAACAGTGCCGGCGGGCATATCCTCAAGGGTATTCAGTGCCGCCGTTAGACCCGCCTTTGTGTTGTGCTCCACAATCCAGCCTGCTTCCGGATCTTTAT
>Ga0207904_1000134_pt1 | contig 43966 bp, 35 predicted proteins | sample MalvirmetaMSP118_FD_184232 | JGI IMG/M metagenome (GOLD analysis project Ga0207904, IMG submission 184232) | Marine viral communities from the Deep Pacific Ocean - MSP-118 (SPAdes) | ecosystem: Environmental > Aquatic > Marine > Oceanic | place: Pacific Ocean | collected 2011-05-30 | reverse complement strand
CCAGGATAATATGGCGAACTTTACGGTGCCGGCATTTTCACTGTTTTCTGAGGCTTCCGGTTTAGTGGATACCAGCACCATGGTAAACGTAATCTATAACGGTAAAACGCATAATGCCAAAGATGGCTGGATAGAGGTGCCTGGCACCGGACATCTCGATGTGGTGAATGGCAACAATGCTCCCACCGTGGGATTCCCTGCCATCGCGGATTGGCTGGATACGTTGTAATAGGGGTTTTTATTACTGTAAAAAGAAAAGGCTTCCCGTTGTGGGAAGCCTTTTTAATTCTGTTTAAGACGCTATTTGAACTTCGGTAACCGAATCGCCGCAACCATTAGTTGGCGAAAAACATATAATCCAGATAATCATGCAGCGCTTCCATCATCGCTTCTTCTTCTTTGCTGGTAATACTGAATAGCACTTCTTTGTTTAATACAATTTTCATGGTTTAAACTCCTGATGCTTCTCGTCTGGGTGTTGCAACGTTGAGCGTTCATCTTGCGACGATCAGACTGAGTAGTCAAATAACAGCTAATGGTCTTTGTAACAGGGTTTATATCTATAACCTAATGGCATCAGCAGCGGGAGTGATAGAGCAGGCAGGGATTAGGTTGGGCATAAAACACCCAAAACCAAAGCGGAATCGGTGAGATGCCGCGGGGGTTGGTTTTGAGCGTATGAGTAAAACCGGGCGAAAACCGGTTTTAACCGATTAGAAAGCCACCATCTACCACCAGGCTGGTGCCGGTGGTGTAGCTGGATGCGTCGGATGCCAGATAGAGCACTGCGCCGGACATCTCATCGGGCTGCGCAACCCGTTTTAGCGATAGGTGCGGAAGGATCTGATTTAGAATGACATCGTTCTTCACCAATGCGGAGGCAAACTTGGTATCGGTCGCACCGGGTAGCAAGCTATTTACACGGATGCCGGACGACCCGCACTCTTTAGCAAAGGCCTTGGTCATGGCAATCACAGACGCTTTGGTAATAGAGTAAATGCCCTGCATTGCTCCTGGAATGATGCCGTTCACGGAAGCAACATTAATAATCGAGCCTCCGCCGTTGTCACGCATCAGTTTGCCCGCCTCGATGGACATAAAGAAATAGCCGCGGATATTGACGTCGACCGTTTTGTTGTAGGCACCCAGGTCGGTATCCAGGATGTTACCGAAATAGGGGTTGGCCGCTGCGTTGTTCACCAAAATATTGAGTTTGCCGTGGGTTTCCCGGATGTGTGAAAAAATGGCCTGGATTTGCTCCAGATCACCAACGTGACACGGGAACGCACTGGCTTTACCGCCATCAGCGATAATGCTGTCGGCCACTTTTTGACAGTCATCCACTTTGCGGCTGGAAATAATAACGTGAGCACCTTGCGCTGCCAGTAATCTGGCAATGCCTTCGCCTATACCGCGGGAAGCACCGGTTACTAATGCAACGCGTCCAGAAAGATCAAAGGGGTTTTTCATATCCATGGTGTGAACCTCTTAATTATCGATATGTAAGCATGGATTTGTCTGCGTTGACTTCGAAATGGGCAAAGTCATTAAAATATCGCAGGGTTATTTTTTCCGAATTAAACAGTAAGCAGGTAATGGAGCAATTCATCAGGGACCAGCTCAATTCTGCGATATGGCTGTCCGCTAAACCCAGGCACTGACCGGTGGCGACAGAGATAGGGCCGCCGGAAGAGAATACCGCGATCGACTTCGCTTCCCCACAGGTGCTACGAACCTGGTCCATGGCAGCGTTGCAGCGCGTGATAAATTGCGCCCAGTTTTCGGAGTATTCGTGATCGAACTCGCCGCCGCGCCAGCGATGTAAAGCGCTTTCAAATTCAATTTGAAAGGCTTTGCGGGGATTGTTCTGGGCTGCCAGAAAACGATTCAATGCATCCCGTTCCGCAAATTCCGGACGATGCTTTTCCAGCACTTCTTCGTGGTTGTATTCGTTAAACCCCTCGATAATGGCCGGGGTTAAATTAAAGCCCATGTTACTCATGCAGTGTTGTGCTGTCTGGGCGTGGCGCACCATTGAACCGGCATACACGGCATCAAAGCGGATGCCGCGCTGGTGTAGCGCGGTGCCTAATTGTTTTGATTGCTGAATGCCGGTAGGGCTGAGTTTGTCGTAATTGTCGCTATGAAAGGACGCTTGCCCATGACGAATCAGATAAATGGCTGCCATCTAATTAACGCCGGCTTTTGATAGCAAATCATGACACTGACTTTCCAATACGTTTACCATTTTTCCGAATGAAGCAAACCGCTTATCTTTGGTTTGGCCGTTGTAAAAACGGAAGTAAATTTGCTGCAGAATCACCGCAAGCCGGAAAATGCCGTAGACTCGATAGAAAAGAAAATCCTCTGCATTGAGTCCGGTCTTCGCACAGTAATGAGCGACAACCTGATCTCGGGTCATCATGCCCGGAAGGTGAGTGGGTTGACGGCGCAGCACCTGATGTTCAGCCGGGTCGCCGGCTTCCACCCAATAGGCCAGGGAGTTGCCCAGATCCATCAGCGGATCGCCCAACGTTGCCATTTCCCAATCCAGAACACCGATCACCTCGGTTGGATCCTCCGCATTTAAAACAACGTTGTCCATACGGTAATCATTGTGAATGATACAAACTTTTATTTGAGCAGGCATATTGTCGTGCAGCCAGGCCATGATCGTTTCAAAATCCGGCACATCGTCGGTTTTGGCGGCACCAAAGCGCTTGCTCCAGCCTTCGATCTGGCGTACCACATAACCTTCACCTTTGCCCAAATCGGTTAAGCCTGCGGCTTCATAGTCCACATTATGCAGCTCTGCAAAACGGTCAATGACATTCACACAGAGTTGATGAGCCTGCGCCTCCGACAATGTCAGGCCATCCGGCATCACGTCGCGGGGGATTACGCCGACCAGTCGCTCCATCAGATAAAATTCACACCCCAAGACGGATTCGTCGTCACAAAATGACACCATTTCCGGAACGAAAGGATAAACCGGTTTCAGTTTGCTCATGACTTTATATTCGCGCCCCATATCATGGGCAGATTTGGCCTTGGTGCCAAAAGGGGGACGGCGCAGAATATAATCCTTGTTGTCGAATTTGACCGAATAGGTCAGGTTGGATGCGCCACCCGGAAATTGAGTGATGACAGCGGTTCCTTGCACATCGGGAACAATGTTTTTTACATATTGAGTAATGATCGCCGGGTCCAACTCTTCTCCTTCCCGGACTTTTCCTGCTTGGTCTAAAACAGATTCGGTCATATTAACTCCCTCAGAAACTTGTGATTAACATCGTACTTGGCATTATTTTATAAACTGGATAAGCGCCTTTGATCTGCCGCGACAAATTGTACACCTGCCACGACACGAGGCTAGCCGATGTGTCAAACGGGGCTACCATTTTGTTAGCCTGTGACCGTAACTTGGTAGCCACTTGTTCTGCTCACTTGTATTTTTTTAGCTCGATACGGGCGATCTGGCCACGGTGGACTTCGTCAGGGCCATCTGCCAAGCGCAATACCCGGGCATAGCCATATAGGCTGGACAGTGGAAAGTCATTGGAAACACCACCACCGCCATGGATCTGAATTGCCGCATCAATGACTTTGGTTGCAACGTTCGGCGCCACCACTTTAATGGCCGAGATTTCGGTCATGGCGCCGGAGACGCCAACGGTGTCCATCAGATAAGCCGCTTTCAGTGTCAATAGGCGTGCCATATCAATCTCCAGGCGGGAGTTGGCAATAATGTCGCGATTGCCTCCTAATAGCGCTAACTGTTGTTTAAATGCAACCCGCTCAAGGGAGCGTTCAACCAGATGTTTCAGGCCTCGCTCAGCGGCACCGACCAAGCGCATGCAGTGGTGAATGCGTCCTGGGCCAAGACGTCCCTGGGCAATTTCAAAGCCGCGGCCGGGGCCGGCAATAATATTTTCTTTCGGTACACGCACGTTCGTGAATGACACTTCGCCATGGCCTTCCGGTGCGTCATAACGATTGAATACCGGCAACATGCGCTCGATTTTTACACCGGGTGTATCCAGTGGCACCAGCACCATTGAATGCTGGCTGTGACGGGGCGCGTCGGGGTCGGTAACGCCCATAAAAATGCCGACTTTACAGTCCGGGTGTCCCACGCCGGAACTCCACCATTTGCGCCCGTTTATGACGACTTCGTCGCCTTCCACGGTGCAGGTGGCTTCCATATTGGTGGCGTCAGATGAGGCTACATCGGGTTCGGTCATAAAAAACACAGAGCGGATGGTGCCTTCCAGTAGCGGTTCCAGCCACTGTTTTTTCTGCGCCTCAGAGCCGTATTTATAGAGCACTTCCATGTTTCCGGTATCGGGTGCGCTGCAATTGAATGCCTCAGAAGCGAATGGGCAGTAACCCATAATTTCTGCCAGCGGCGCATAATCGCGGTTGGTCAGGCCCGCGCCGTATTCTGCATCCGGCAGAAACAGGTTCCACAATCCGGCCTGTTTGGCTTTTTCCTTCCATTCTTCCATCAATGGCGAAACCTGCCACTGGGTCCAGTCCCCGTTCGCTTCGTCTATCTGCTCCAGGTAACGGCGTTCGTTAGGGATGATATGTTCATCCATAAAGGCCTGTACGCGGGCCATTAATTCCTGTGCTTGGGGGGAATGAGAGAAGTCCATTGCGTGCTCCTTGGTTGATTTGCCCTAAGGCTATAAGACTGTCCATAATAAGGCCAATGAATAGTAGGAATTCAAAGGTATAAATATCATGCATATTGGTAAGGTCGATTTGAATCTGTTCAGGGTGCTGGATGCGATCTATCGGGAAGGATCGATTTCCCGAGCCGGGGATCAGTTAAATTTGACGCAACCAGCGGTTAGCCATGCGCTGGCGCGGTTGCGGGAAGTCTATAGCGATCAATTATTTGTACGTACGGGTAACCGGATGGTGCCTACGCCCCTAACCCGATCCATTATTCAGCCGGTGCGGGATGCGCTGGCCCAATTGCAAACCACGCTCACCACTCCACAGCCGTTTGACCCTGCCACCAACACAAAATCCGTGGTGCTCGCCATGCGCGATGTGGTGGAGTCGGTGTTGCTGCCGGAGCTGGTGGTGCGCCTGGAAAAGACCGCCCCTATGATGCAGGTCACCAGCGTGCGGGTGCCCCGACGGGAAATGGAGGCTGAACTTTCGTCCGGGCGGCTGGATCTGGCGTTTGATGTGTTGTTGCCGGTGGGGCCGGGTATCAGTCATAAAGAGCTGCTGGAGGATCGGTTTGTTGTGGTTTCCCGAAATAACCACCCCATGCTGAAACAGGGGTTGGACATCGAGCGGTATTTGCAATTAAGACACATTATCGTTTCCTCGCGTCGCAGTGGCCCGGCGGTGGAGGATTTTGAGCTGGGGCGGTTGGGCTACCACCGTAACATTGGCATGCGCTGTCAAAATTACTTCGTGGCTTGGAAAACCATTGCTGAATCGGACATGTTACTAACCGTTCCCGAGAATTACGCCCGGCAGACCCAAAGTAGCCACAAGCTAACCATTTGGCCTATGCCGGTGGAGCTACGCCCCATGGCCAGTTACGTTTATTGGCACACCAGTTTTGACGCCGATCCGGCTAATATTTGGCTGCGAAAGGAAATTGTAAAGTTACACCACAAGATGTCTGTCACAAGACACTAAGCTTGTACAAAAAATTGCATGAATAGGGGGGGCGAAATAGTTAGGATAGAAATGTCAAAAAATATAACTATAAGTGTTCAATAAGTAGAATTATGGCTTGAGGAACAGGCCAATTGCAGTGGGAACTATGGATATGAATCTGACCAATATTGCTTTCCTGGTAATGCTGTCTTTGTGGCTTACAGCGTGCGGTGACCTGGAGGAAGGGGTGCCGCAAGAAGAAGGGGGTGGACGCTTTATAGATGTTCAGGCTCCCACAGTCGGTGAGGACAAAGACATAGACCGGACAGCAGAGGACCCGGTGGATGAAGACGCACCGGTGGATGGCGCGCCGGATGGGGAGGGGCCTGTTGGTGGAGGCACCGGCGAGGAACCGCCCGCTAATGAACCCTCCGACAACGACGGCTCCGATAACGAATCCCCGGATCCGGATACCGAGACTCCGGGTGATGGATCTATCGATGGCGATGAGCCGGGGGACACGCCCGGTGATGGCGTAGTAACCCCGCCCCCTGCTGAACCTCCCACCCAAATTACTGACAATGTCTTTTTTCCTTACGCTGACGACGTTGCCTGGCATTACGATAATTCGGATGTGGTGACACTGGGTGCGCCTCGTGACTTTGCCGGGAAAACCATTTCGCCGTTGCGCCACAGCCTTGATATTCAGGTGTTCGGTGATGAGTATTTTTACGTGGGCGACGGCACTATTTATTATGGTGGTATCAATGCGAACACCGATAGCATACCGTCCATGGATACCGCCGAAGCCCGCATTGAATTTGTATCGTTAAGAAAAGTGTATGACCAATACAGCGATAGCGGCAGTATTGACTACTTAAAGCGCGGCACCATTGCTACTGAGCCGGAATGGCAGCGTGTGGGCTTGGTGTATAACTGGCGTTCTGAGGTATTAAGAAAAGAACTGATTGAAACAGTACAATACGGCCCCGTTCCCGCCGTTGCCGTTGATATTTCTGTTTCTGTACAGATCCCATTTAAGCTGAAGCTTACAAGCGGTATTTGGTTTGCCCCGGGTTTGGGTATTGTGGCTCGCGAACTTGCGGGTCTTACGACGCGCCTGGATTATGTGGAAGGGCTTGCACCACCGGTGGTGTTCAGTTTTGATCAAGGGCAGGGTTTGTCACAGCCGAAACAACAGCTTTTACTCGATGGTATGCCTATTACAGATCATAACTGGCAGACTCAGGTGGCGTATATGGCAGAAGATGAAGACTGGTTGAGAGTTGATTTTGATAGCAGCGGCAGCTGGCGGGCATCGTTGCAGGGGCAAGAGCTGGAAGCGGGCTTGCATGTAGCACAAATACATTTCACCCGTGCATCCGAGTTGCACAAACTGGTCGTTTCAGTTCTGGTGCAATAAGCAACAACCCGGCATAGGCGGGTTTATTCGATTTTTCCACCTTTATCCGGTCAGATGTTATGCTTAAATTTCAGGTGAAGAGCCTGGTTGAGGTTTAACATCGTTTGGATGCAGGAAAGGAAATCGAAATGAGAATTGCAAAAATCATCGGCATTCTTGTGGCCGTCGTCGTCAGCCTGGTGTTAATCGGGGTTGGCGTGCTGCTGTTTGTGGTGGACCCAAATGATTACAAATCACAAATAAGCGATCTGGTGTACGACGCCAGTGGCTACCATCTCACCCTTTCAGGCGATTTGTCCTGGAGCTTTTTTCCTGTGCTGGGCTTCGAATCAGAAGCCGTTTCATTATCAACCGATTCAAATCAAGGCGCCTTTGTCGAATTGCAGTCGATCTCTGTGGGCGTCCAGTTAATACCGCTGTTTTCCAAGCAACTCAAAGTCGACTCACTCAATCTGGCTGGCCTTAACGCGGATCTTCAAGTGGATGAGCAGGGTGTACCAAACTGGCAGCCGATCGGCGCTACCAGCGAAGTGCCAGCAGCGGACGAACCTGAGAAGAAATCAAGCGACGAAACCAATGCGGTATTAGCTGAGCTGGAAATACCGTTAATTCAGCTGAGTAATTCCACCATACGTTACAGTGACCTGCAGGCGGGCGGTCGCTATGTGATTGAGGTCGAATTATTGCAGCTTGAGAACGTGCGGTTAAACCAGCCGTTTGCTGTGACGTTGAAAGCTAGCGCGGATGCAGGTGATGGACTGGCAGTAACATTAGATGGCAAAACCCAGGTTACGCTGGATCTGGACCAATCCCGCTATCAACTGTCCGCAATTGAAATGGCACTGGCGGTGGCCGGCATCGCAGATAAGCCTCTTCCGCTGCAACTGCAAGCGGAGGCGGTCGCGGATTTAAAAGCAGACAGCCTTCAACTTTCAGTGCTTCAGCTAAAGGTGGCCGACTACGCGGCCCGGCTCGAATTGCAGGTATCCCAATTGCAAAACGATCCGGCGATCAATGGACGCTTGCAAATGGCACCCTCTGACTTGCGACCGCTTCTTGTTCAGCTTGGAATTGAACTGCCTGAAATGGCGTCGGCAACGGCTTTATCCAAGGTTGGAGTGGATGCCACGTTAAAAGGTTCACCGCGCGCTATCACGGTTCAACCCTTCACGGTAACACTGGATGAGAGCAAGCTGACCGGACTGGTTGCACTGGACGATATTGAGCATCAGGCGCTTCGATTTGATCTGTTGCTGGATCAAATCGATCTAGATCACTATCTGCCGCCTGCACAAGAAGGCGATGCGGCGGCTGTGCCCGCGCCTGCGAAAAGCAGTGCTCCTGCAGCGGGTGAGGCAGAGCTGATTCCGGTAGAACTGATTCGGTCTTTGAATCTGGATGGACGACTTAACATCACCCAGCTACAGATTCAGAACATTCCCATGCAGAATGTGCTGGTGAAAGTGAATGCGAAGTCCGGCGTACTCAAGGTGTCGCCGATATCGGTAGAAACCCTGGGCGGGAAGATTACCGGTAATGTCAGTGTGGACGCGAAAAATGCCACACCGGTGCTGGATACGGATTTGAATATAGACGGTATTGAGATTGCCTCTGTGGCAAAACAGCTTTCCGATCTGGATCTGTTGAGCGGTCGTGCTTCTTTCAAGCTGGATACCAAGGCGAAGGGAAACGACGTAGATGCTTTGTTGCAGGATGCAGTGGGTAAGCTAAAGCTACAGTTGGATAACGGCGTCATACACGGAATCAACCTGAACAATATCGTGGTGGATGCATTACGCGATCAAATCAACGATTTGAAAAGTTTCTATCCGGATTATGAAAAATATTTACCCAGGGAGCTGAAGCAGGACACCGACATTAATGCGTTTCTGGCCAACGCAACTATTGAAAAAGGCAAACTCATCATGCCTCAGTTTAATTTCGCGATCGACAACGGGGCAATTGATGCCAGTGGCAATTTTGATCTGATTGAGCAGGGCTTTGATTACCAATTGGGGGTGTTCCTGTCAGCGATGGATCAGGTTAAATACCTGAAAGGAACGAAGTGGCCGGTGAGCTGCAAAGGCACCCTGGATTCGGCGCCTGCAGATTGGTGCAGACCGGATACCAAAGCGATTAAAAAAGTGCTGGGTAGCGCGGCCAAATCGGCTTTCAAAGACAACAGCGCCAAAGAACTGGGTGATAAGCTCGGGGTGGACGCAGAGTCGCAGGACCAATTGGAAGCAGAACTGAAAGCCAAGGCGAAGGAAGAGGAAGACCGGGCCAAGAAGAAGTTGCAGGACAAGCTCGACAAGCTGTTTAAAAAGCTGTGAAACGTCCGCTCCGGGGCGGGCGTTATAGAGTAGCAGTGTCTTGAGTGGTTGCTGAAGTAGTTGCGGAATAATGTCTAGATGAAGCTATTTAGGTGTGCCTCTATCTGTGCACGTAGGGTCGATAGGACCAAGGCGGTGAAAATGCTACTTTTATTCCAACCTGCCCGGAGCTTTGCTATAATCGCCGGTTAAATTACACCCCCCTCCCTTCTTACAAGGTTGACACCGCATGTTACGTATTGCCCAGGAAGCGCTCACATTTGATGATGTCCTTCTTCTCCCCGGCTATTCGGAAATTTTGCCTCGGGATGTTGAGTTAAAAACCCGCCTGACCCGAGACATCCAATTAAACATTCCCCTTTTATCGGCTGCAATGGATACCGTCACTGAATCCCGCCTGGCTATTACCATGGCGCAGGAAGGCGGGATCGGCATATTGCACAAGAATATGACCGCGCAGGAGCAGGCCCGGCAAGTACGTACTGTCAAAAAATACGAAAGCGGCGTCGTTCGCGACCCTATTACGGTCTCGCCGGATGCAACCGTCGGCCAACTGATTGAAATCACCCAGATCAATAACATTTCCGGGGTGCCGGTAGTCAAGGGCGAGCAACTGGTGGGTATCGTTACCAGCCGCGACTTGCGCTTTGAAGATCGCTTTGACCAGCCGGTCTCCGCGATTATGACCCAGAAAGACAAGTTGGTTACCGCCAAAGAAGGGGCCAGCAGCGACGAAATCAAGGCGCTTCTGCATAAATACCGTATCGAGAAAGTACTCTTGGTGGATGACGAGTTCCGCCTAAAGGGTATGGTCACCAACACTGATATCCGCAAAGCGGAAGCCTACCCTCTGGCATGCAAAGACGATCAGGGCCGATTACGTGTCGGCGCCGCTGTAGGAACAGGAGAGGGCACGGAAGAACGCATTCAGGTATTGGTTGAGGCTGGCGTCGATGTGCTGGTCGTGGATACCGCCCACGGGCATTCCAAGGGGGTGCTGGAGCGGGTACGCTGGGTCTCCAAGCATTTTCCTGAAGTGCAGGTGATTGGCGGCAATATTGCCACTGGCGATGCAGCGCTAGCATTAGCTGAAGCAGGCGCTCACGGGGTGAAAGTCGGTATTGGTCCTGGTTCAATTTGTACTACCCGTATCGTTTCCGGTATCGGGGTTCCCCAGATCACTGCAGTGGGCAATGTGGTCGCAGCGTTGAAAGGAAAAGAAGTGCCGGTAATCGCCGATGGCGGTATCCGCTTTTCCGGCGACATTGCCAAGGCCATTGCGGCCGGTGCTCACTCCATCATGGTGGGCGGGTTGCTGGCCGGCACCGAAGAAGCGCCTGGCGAAGTCGAGTTGTACCAAGGGCGCTACTACAAAGCGTATCGCGGTATGGGTTCGCTCGGTGCTATGGCGCAAACCCAGGGCTCCAGTGATCGCTACTTCCAGGATGCCTCTCAGGGCGTTGAAAAATTGGTGCCAGAAGGTATCGAAGGGCGGGTGCCCTACAAGGGCCCGATCTCAAATATAATTCTGCAACTGATGGGCGGAGTGCGGTCCAGCATGGGTTACACCGGCTGTGCGACGATTGAAGAAATGCGCACCAAACCCCAGTTCGTTCGGGTAACCGGAGCCGGCATGAAAGAAAGCCATGTGCACGACGTTACGATTACCAAAGAAGCGCCTAATTACCGGGTCGGCTAAGTTCACAATTAACGGGAAGTTCTGCACAACATGACTGATATTCACGCCCAGCGTATTTTGATTCTGGACTTTGGTTCGCAATACACCCAACTGATCGCCCGGCGGGTGCGGGAAATCGGAGTTTATTGTGAATTGTGGGCCAATGATGTGGATGCAGAACAGATCCGGGAGTTTAATCCCCAGGGTGTAATCCTGTCCGGCGGGCCGGAATCCGTCACCAGTGACGATACCCCGCGGGCCACCCAGGTGGTGTTCGAGTTAGGTGTGCCGGTGCTGGGCATTTGTTATGGCATGCAAACCATGGCGGCCCAGTTTGGTGGCAAGGTGGCAGCGTCCAAGCATCGTGAATTCGGTTATGCGGAAGTCTCCCCTAAGAACCATTCGCCTTTATTGGAAGGTCTGGATGATCACGCCGGTTTAAAAAAACTGGATGTGTGGATGAGCCACGGCGACAAAGTGGTGGAGTTGCCACCGGGTTTTGATTGCATTGCGGAAACCGCCAGCGCACCCATTGCCGCCATGGCCAACGAAGAGAAACGCCTTTACGGTTTGCAGTTTCATCCGGAGGTCACGCATACAAGGCAGGGCGGTGAAATCCTGAAACGCTTTGTACGTGAAATCTGCGGCTGTGATGCTTTGTGGACGCCGGGCAATATCATCGACGATATGGTGGCCCGGGTTCAGGAGCAAGTCGGTGACGACGAAATACTGCTGGGCTTATCCGGCGGTGTGGATTCCTCAGTGGTGGCTGCGCTTTTACACAAAGCCATCGGCGACAAGCTTACCTGTGTGTTTGTCGACAACGGCCTGTTGCGCCTCAACGAAGGTGACCAGGTGATGGAAATGTTTGCGCAGCACATGGGCATTCGCGTGATCCGGGTGGATGCCGAAGATCTGTTCCTGAGCAAGCTTGCCGGTGTGGCGGACCCTGAACAAAAACGTAAAATCATCGGCAATGCGTTTATTGACGTGTTCGATGCAGAAAGCAGTAAATTAAACGAGATTAAATGGCTGGCACAAGGCACCATTTATCCGGACGTGATTGAATCCGCCGGATCCAAAACCGGCAAAGCGCATGTGATTAAATCCCACCACAACGTGGGTGGTCTGCCAGAGCATATGAAAATGCAATTGGTGGAACCGCTGCGGGAATTATTCAAAGACGAAGTGCGTAAAATCGGTGTGGAACTGGGCCTGCCTTACGACATGGTGTATCGCCATCCATTCCCCGGCCCCGGTCTGGGGGTGCGCATTCTTGCGGAAGTAAAAAAAGAATACGCCGATATCCTGCGCGAAGCGGATCATATCTTCATTGAAGAATTACACAAAGCCGATTACTACCACAAAACCAGTCAGGCGTTTGCCGTGTTTTTGCCAGTGAAATCTGTGGGGGTGACCGGTGATGGTCGCCGTTATGAATATGTGGTGGCATTGCGTGCGGTGGAAACTATTGATTTTATGACGGCGCGCTGGGCGCATCTGCCTTATGAATTATTAGAGAAAGTATCCAGCCGGATTATTAATGAAATCGAAGGTATATCGCGGGTGACTTATGATATTTCTTCGAAGCCACCGGCTACGATTGAGTGGGAGTGATGGGACTTGGCTGGTATCGAAACTCTAGATCGGGCTTTTACCACTGTCAGAGTGAGTAAGCGATGGTATACGAAATTCTTTTTCATATTGCATTCGCTCTGAGAAAAAGTAATTGGACAAATTCGACCGCATACAACAACTCCACCGTCTGTTTCGCAGTCACCGTCTCCCGATACCCCTTAGCAAGCTGGCAGACCGTCTCGAATGTACCGAGCGCACTGTACGCAGGACGATTGATACCATGCATTTGGAGCTGGACGCCCCCATAGTCTACGAACAAGGCCGGGGGTGGTGGTATCAGGAAGCTGAGAACGAACGCTTCGAGTTGCCCGGCTTGTGGCTCACTGCCAGGGAGCTCCAATCCCTCGGGCTGCTGCTCAGTTTGCTGGATGACTTCGGCCCTGGCTTACTGAGCGACGAACTGCGCCCCGTTGAACGCGAAATTGAAAAACTGCTCAAAGTACGGGATATCAACCCGAGCGTTTTCCGAGAGCGGGTAAAAGTTCTCCCGATTGCTCACCGCCCAGTACTGGGCCAGCACTTCCAGATTATCAGCGAGGCGCTATTGCAGGAGCGGCAGGTATCCATCCGCTATAGCAGCTACAACCACCAGAAAACTGAGCGCAACATCTGCCCGCAAACCCTCGTTTATTACCGCGAAAACTGGTACGTAGATGCTTGGTGCCATTTGCGCAAGCAGCTGCGCACCTTTCACCTCTCCCGTATCGAAAGGTCTAGTATCAGCAAGGCAAAGCGACACTCCATTCCCGCTGAAGAGCTTGAACAGCATTTCGCCGAGTCCTACGGGATCTTCGCCGGGAAATCCAACCATACCGCGAAGTTGCGCTTTGATGGGGCAATTGCGCGCGAGATCGCCAGCCAGCGATGGCACCCCGCACAAGTAGGGGAGTGGGATGGCCGAGATTATTTGCTAACTTTTCCGTATTCCGATGACCGTGAGCTGGTGCAGGACATTCTGAGGCATATTCCCAATGTGTATGTGGAGGCTCCCGTGGCGCTCAGACGAAAAGTGCAACATAGGTTGGAGGATGGGCTGGGGCGGTTTGTGGGACGGGTAGTAAAGGTTTAGGCAGATTGGTGGGACCCTGGGGTGTGATGAAGCGTGAAATACTGGATGGATGACCAGGACAGGTTTTGGCAGCTTGTGTTGCTAGACTGGCAAACATTAAAAAGAAAGAGTGAATGTAGGTATGTCCCAGGCTCCCGAAAATCGTTTTTACGCGCACTCTGTCAGCGGAGCCGAAACCAAGGCTGAATGGCAGCTACTGTCGGATCATCTGCGCGCGGTAGGGAAGCTCGCAAGCAAAAAAGCATCGTTGTTCGGCAGTAGCCGTTTGGCGGAAACTGCGGGCCTCCTACACGATCTGGGTAAATATACCGAAGAGTTCCAGAGGCGGCTGGAAGGTAGTCCAATCCGCGTAGATCACGCTACCCACGGTGCAGTGGTGGCTTTCGAGCGCTTTGGCCCGATAGGTCTTCTACTGGCGTATGCAATAGCTGGTCATCACGCGGGGCTTGCTAATGGACGGGATTCCGGTGAGCGAACCTGCCTTCAGGAACGCTTGAAGAAGGAACTGCCACATCTGCTGCCAGTCTGGGAAGCTGAAATAGCGCTTCCTCAAGGCTCTCTTGAGCCTGATGGATTTCACCCGGTGGCGGCGCGAGGTTTTTTTCAGCTCGCATTCCTGGGACGAATGTTGTTTTCGTGTCTGGTGGATTCAGACTACCTGGACACAGAAGCCTTTTATCTTTTCCGAGAAAAGGGGGCGAAAGGGCGGGATCAGACGTTCCCTTCTCTTGAAGAGTTACGAGCCCAACTTGATCAACACCTGGGCGGTTTCAGGGCGGATTCGGACGTAAACCGTGTGCGGGCCGAGATTTTGTCTCATGTCCGGGGCCAAGCGCATAAATCAACCGGATTGTTCTCTTTGAATGTGCCAACGGGTGGCGGAAAAACACTGGCATCTCTGGCGTTTGCTTTGGATCACGCTATTGCTCACGGCTTACGCCGGGTTATTTTCGTGATCCCGTTTACGAGTATTGTGGAACAAAACGCAGCGGTATTCCGTGAAGCGCTGGGGGAGCTGGGTGAAACGGCTGTGCTGGAACATCACAGCGCATTTACCGGGGAAGGCAGAGGCATTGGCAACCCGGAATCCAAAGACAAGTTGCGGTTGGCGATGGAGAACTGGGAGGCGCCCATCGTCGTTACCACTTCCGTGCAGCTTTTTGAGAGTCTCTATGCCAATCGCAGCTCACGCTGTCGGAAGCTTCATAATATCGCGGGAAGTGTGACGATTCTGGATGAGGCCCAATCCTTACCCCTCAAACTGCTGATGCCCTGCGTGGCAGCCATGGATGAACTCGCCCTGAATTACCGGACGAGCCTGGTACTTTGCACTGCGACCCAGCCTGCGCTGAAGGCAGAAGAGGGTTTCGTCAGCGGTCTGGAGAATGTTCGCGAGCTGGCCCCTGATCCACAGGACTTACAAAGAAGGCTGGAGCGTGTTCAAGTCCATTACCGAGGCCCCGTCACAGATGAAGAGTTGATCGATGAGCTATCTGCCAGCGAACAAGTGCTCTGTATCGTCAACAGTCGACGTCATGCTCGCAGTCTCTATGAAGGTATTTCTCACCTCCCTGGTGCGCGGCATCTAACAACGTTGATGTGCGCCAAACACCGGAGTAAGGCGCTGGCTGAAATTCGGCAGAGACTCAAGGACGGAAAGCCTTGTCGGCTCGTAGCGACTTCACTCATTGAAGCCGGGGTGGATGTCGACTTTCCCACCGTGTTTCGTGCCGAGGCTGGTCTGGATTCCATCGCTCAGGCCGCTGGCCGCTGTAATCGAGAAGGTACGCGACCCATAGACCAGAGCAATGTCTACGTATTTGCTGTCGCAAGCGATTGGCCGACGCCACCGGATGTCGAACAATTCGCGGGGGCGGCCCGTTCGGTATTCCGGCGATACGACAAGCCATTGTCGCTGGACGCGATTCGCGATTACTTCCGTGAGCTGTACTGGATTAAAGGAAAAGAGCAATTGGGGGCAGGTATGCTGAAAATGGTCGAGAACGGCCGAATTGATGGTATTCCCTACGAAACCCTGGCCAAGACATTTCAAATGATTGATAGCCCTATGCTGCCTGTGATCATTCCTTACGACGAGGCCGCGCGTAAGGCGTTACTTGCGCTCTCCCGGGTTGAATCCTGCGGTGGTATTTCACGTGATTTACAACCTTATCTGGTGCAATTGCCAGAGAAAAGCTTTCGCTCTTTGAGGCAAACAGGGGCAATCCAGCCAGTTGAGGAGATGAAGTTTGGTGAGCAATTTATGGAGCTGGTCAACGAAGATCTATATCACAGTCAATATGGGCTGGACTGGGATGAACCTTCGTTTATCAGTGCAGAAAAATCGGTAATCTGATTCAGCCGTCGTAGAACGGAGTGAATATTGAAATGCGGAGAAGGTAAATGGCATATGGAATAAAACTGATGGTTTGGGGTGAGCGTGCCTGCTTCACGAGGCCAGAGATGAAGGTAGAGCGAGTAAGCTACGACGTAATCACTCCTTCGGCGGCACGTGGAATTCTGGAAGCGATTCACTGGAAGCCGTCTATCCGCTGGGTTATCGACGGGATTCGCGTTTTGAAACCGGTTCGTTTTGAATCCATTCGTCGCAATGAGGTGGGCAGTAAAATCAGCGCACGAAATGTTGGATCGGCCATGAAGGCTGGCACTACCGAGGGGCTTGTGACCTATGTAGATCAGGATCGTCAACAGCGGGCTGCTACGGTACTTCGTGACGTAGCCTACGTGATTGAGGCGCATTTCGAGCTTACCGGGAAAGCGGGTGATGAGGACAGCGAAGGAAAGCACCTGGATATTTTCAATCGTCGAGCCCGGAAGGGGCAATATTTTCACGCTCCGTGCCTGGGGGTGCGAGAGTTTCCGGCGAATTTCCGCCTTGTGGAAGAGGGTGAGCCAGATCCGTTGCCCCATACTTCCCTGGAAGGTGAGCGTGATCTTGGTTGGATGCTTCACGACTTTGATTTCCAGAATGACATTGAACCTCGTTACTTTCGAGCTGTTTTACGTGATGGCTTTATAGAGGTTCCGAATTTCACTAGCGAGGAGGTCAAGGGATGATCCTCTCGGCTTTACATAATTACTATCAGCGTTTGGTCGATAATCACGAAGATGGTATTGCACCTTTTGGCTATAGCCAGGAGTCTATCAGCTATGCAATTGAGTTGTCTGGCACCGGTGAAGTGGTCGGTGTAGTTGATCTATGTGATTACCGCGATAAACGTAGAGTTGAAAGGCAAATTCAGGTTCCTGCCTCGTTCAAGCGCCCTGGTACAGGGTCAAAACCATTCTTCCTATGGGATAAAACAAGTTACGTGCTGGGAGTAGGGAAGAGGATTGATCGGGCATTACAAGATCACAGAGCTTTCAAAGAGCTGCATATAAGTGTGTTGGCAGATGAAGATGACCCGGGTCTAAAGGCGTTGAGATGCTTTCTCTGCATTTGGAAGGCAGATGAATTCTATAGTAATTCAGTTTTCGATCAGCATCGGGATAAGATGATAGATACCAATATCGTCTTCAGATTGGATGGAGAAATGGAGTTCATTCATGATCGGGCCGCCGCAAAGGTGGTTTGGAAAAACCTAAGAAAGTCTGAAAGCAAAGGCTCTGTTGGTAGATGTCTTGTGACGGGCGATTCTTCTCCTCTGGCCCGGCTGCATCCTTCTATAAAAGGATTTGTAAGTACCGGTTCTTCAATAGTTTCGTTTAACGATGATGCGTACCTTTCCTACGGTGGCTCGTTAAGGAAATTGCGTTCGAAAAGCAAAGAGAATGATTGCTCAGCTAGCGCGCCAATATCCGAGGCGGCTGCCTTTGCATACACAACGGCGTTAAACCATCTGCTCCGAAAGGGCAGCCGACAACGACTAAAACTAGGAGATACCACCGTAGTTTTTTGGGCAGAGGCCAGTTCTTCAAATCGGGATCAGACGGCAGTTACGTGCTTTTCTGATTTATTAAATCCTTCCGCAACTGATGCATCTGAGAGCGAAAAACTAAGGCCAATGCTGGTAGCCCTATCTCAGGGTAGAGCGCTACAGGACCTGGATCCCAATTTAGAAGACGAGGCAAGAATTTACGTGCTAGGGTTGGCGCCCAACAAAGCTCGTCTATCTATTCGCTTCTGGGAAACCGATTCTCTGCATACCTTTGCAGAGTGCCTTGCACAGCATTACCGCGATTTGGAATTGCGGCCCCTTCCTTGGAAAACGGAGCCTTCTGTTTGGCGATTGCTGCTAGAGACAGTGCCGCACCGAGAAGGCAGCCAACCGAAGTCTGATGATATTCCACCCCAGCTCGCTGGTGAAATGATCCGAGCCATACTGACAGGCCGCCGTTATCCCGTCAGCCTGCTTTCCAATCTGATCATGCGTATGCGCGCAGATGGGGATATTTCCCCGTTACGTGTCGCCCTGTGTAAAGCCGTGCTTGTACGGGATGCGCGAACTGCAAATAAGACTACACAAAAGGAGATTCCGATGGCTCTTGATCTTGATAATACTGATCCTGGCTACTTGCTGGGGCGACTATTCGCAACTTTGGAAAATATCCAGCAATCGGCATTAGGCCGAGACATCAACGCCACAATCAGAGACCGGTACTACGGTGCGGCTTCTGCTACACCGGCCAGTATTTTTCCGGTACTGGTAAGGAATGCCCAACACCACCTCGGTCGGCTACGTAAAGACAGGCGGGGTGCCGCGGTCAATCTGGAAAAACAGATCAATGAAATTGTCGACAAGCTGCCACCGAACTTTCCTAAGAGTCTTCGAATTGAAGCTCAGGGACGCTTTGCGATCGGCTACTACCACCAAAGTAAAGCGCGCTTTAGTAACCAAGAAACTGATTCCAATGAAGGAGAAGACGAATGACAGCCATCGCTAACCGCTACGAGTTTGTATATCTGTTTGATGTGACAAATGGGAACCCCAACGGGGATCCGGATGCAGGTAATTTACCGCGACTGGATCCGGAAACTAATCAGGGTCTCGTAACCGATGTATGCCTTAAGAGAAAAATTCGTAACTATGTGAGTTTGGAGAAAGAAAGTGAGGCGGGTTATGGAATTTATATGCAGGAAAAGTCTGTACTCAATTACCAGCATAAACTGGCATACGAGGCTCTTGATATTGAGCCGGTATCTAAGAAACTGCCCAAGGAAGAGGCCAAAGCTAAAGAGTTGACGGCATGGATGTGCAGAAACTTTTTCGATGTGCGCGCTTTTGGGGCTGTTATGACAACGGAGGTAAATGCGGGACAAGTTCGTGGACCCATCCAAATGGCTTTTGCTTCTTCCATTGATCCGGTCTTACCGATGGAGGTGTCCATCACCCGTATGGCAGTGACGAACGAGCGGGACCTGGAAAAAGAGCGCACGATGGGCCGAAAACACATCATCCCTTACGGCCTCTACCGAGCCCACGGTTACATTTCAGCCAAGCTGGCTGAACGCACCGGCTTTTCAGAATATGACTTGGAGCTTCTGTGGCGCTCGCTGATTAATATGTTTGAACACGACCGTTCGGCTGCGCGTGGCGAGATGGCAGCTCGCAATCTGATCGTGTTCAAGCATGATAGCCCAATGGGTAATGCGCCTGCTCACAAGCTGTTTGAGTCAGTCACCATCAATCGAGTCAGCGGCGGTGATGATGCGCCCGCTCGTAACTTCCGCGACTACCAGGTGAGTGTCGATTCAGAATCACTCCCACAAGGTGTCACCGTCGAAGAAAAACTATAAGTCGCCCCATGGATGATTTTCTGCCCATTTCTGCACTACAGCATTATGCCTACTGCCCACGGCAGTTCGCATTGATTCATGTAGAGCGGGCGTGGGCTGAGAATCGCTATACCGCCGAGGGACGAATCTTGCACGATCGTGTAGATTCCGGTGCAGCAGAACAACGGAAAGAAGTTCGTTTCGAGAGAAGCGTGATGCTGCGCTCGGTGCAGTATCGTTTGACAGGAAAGCTCGATCTTGTCGAAGTCCATTGCAACAATCGCTATATGCCCGTGGAGTACAAGCGGGGTAAACCAAAGCTACAGGATTGGGACAGAATTCAGGTCTGTGCACAGGCGTTCTGTATTGAAGAAATGCGATCCGCTCAGGTAAGCGAGGGCGCTATTTGGTACTGGGAAGTACGCCGTCGCGAATCCGTGGTGTTAACGAACAACCTTCGTGAATTGACGATATCTGCCATTCACGCCTGCCATCTGTTAATTGAGAGCGGAGAAACTCCCAAGCCCACGGTACCTGAAAGTCGTTGCAAAGCATGCTCTTTGCGTGATTTATGTCGTCCGGAACGGTTCCGACGGGACACGTCGGCTAGTTATGCAAGGAGCTTGTTTGAACTGTGAAAAAATTACTTAATACGCTCTACATAACTCGACAAGAAAGCTATCTGAAAAAGGACCGGAATACTATTGTTATCAAGCAGGGAAACGAGAAACTTGGACAATTCCCCGCACTTTCACTCGGAGGAATCCTCTGTTTTGGTCGTGTGTCTGTTTCGCCCTTCCTAATGGGCTATTGTGCAGAGAACGGTATCGGTATCGCCTTCTACACAGAGTACGGCCGCTTTCTTGCTCGTGTGCAGGGTCGCCAGACTGGAAATGTTTTATTGCGACGAACCCAATATCGTTGGGCAGACGACAAGGAGCGAACTGCCGAAATTGCCCGTTTGATCGTGGCTGCGAAAATTGCTAATAGCCGATCTGTATTGTTGCGGGAGCTTCGTAATCACGGTGAAAATGCTTCTCTAAAGTCAGCTGAGGTGAAGCTGTCCTCAAGCATGAGACGAGTGAGAGTGGCCGAATCAATTGACGAAATTCGCGGTGTCGAAGGTGATGCAGCAAGCAGTTATTTCGCTGTATTTGACGAGCTAATCCGGAGTTCTGGGTTTGCCTTTGGTAGCCGGGTGAGAAGGCCTCCAACGGACCCCGTTAACGCCCTGTTGTCGTTTGTGTACTCCCTGGTCACACAGGAGTGTGTTTCAGCTCTCTACGGAGTCGGCTTGGATCCCTATGTGGGGTTTCTGCACAGAGACAGGCCGGGAAGGGCGAGTCTCGCACTTGACCTGCTGGAAGAATTCCGCGCTTCGTGGGCAGATCGCTTTGTGCTCACGCTGGTTAATCGTCGCCAGGTTAAAACAAGAGACTTTGTTACTGAGGCGAGTGGTGCGGTACGCCTCAAGGATGATGCGAGAAAAAAGATTCTGACGTCTTATCAAGAAAGAAAGCAGGTGGAGGTAACTCATCCATATTTGCAGGAACAGATTCCTATTGGTTTATTACCGCATAGCCAAGCATTGCTTTTGGCACGTCACCTGAGAGGCGATACAGATTATTACACTCCCTACGTGGTGAAATGAAATGCTGATACTTATTACATACGACGTTGGTGTTAGCAGCGCAGGTGGAAGCCGGCGATTGAGAACTATCTCGAAGATTTGCCTGGATTACGGCGTCCGGGTTCAGAACTCTGTATTCGAATGTGAAGTTGATCCAGCCCAATTCACAATGCTTAAGAATGAATTGCTGGAGGCTTACGATTCCGAGGAGGATAGCTTGAGATTCTATTCACTTGGCAAGCGCGGACGCGAGCGAGTCGAGCATTTTGGCGCGAAACCAACAGATGATCCTGTCCGGGCCCCGTTGATTTTTTAGCCGCTGATCGGTGACTCTCACGAGATCCCTGTGCAGTTAGCGAATGCTCAAATTATTGAATTCACTATTCTTTTTTATATGTGAGGCAGCATATACTAGGTTCTTTGGGTTCTCAGTAATAGGTTAGCGGAGAGTTAGCGTTTTCGCTTTGCTTTTTAACAACTTAGAATGCAGGAGTCGCACCCTTCGCGGGTGCGTGGATAGAAACCAGAAACGCAACAACGGATAACGGTACTGTGAATGTCGCACCCTTCGCGGGTGCGTGGATAGAAACTCTGCCAGAATGTCCTCATTCAGCCCCGTAACAGGTCGCACCCTTCGCGGGTGCGTGGATAGAAACCGGGAATAGCTGAGCGTAATTTCCGGGGTTGTTGGTCGCACCCTTCGCGGGTGCGTGGATAGAAACTTCGGTCACCGTTTGTCAAAATCAGGCCGAGCTTGTCGCACCCTTCGCGGGTGCGTGGATAGAAACACGCCCGAACAGGCCGAACAGCTTGCAGATAGTTGTCGCACCCTTCGCGGGTGCGTGGATAGAAACCATTATGGGCCGAACGTTAACACCGATGGCGCATGTCGCACCCTTCGCGGGTGCGTGGATAGAAACACCGTGTTATCCGTTCCACGCACGCCGATCGCTTGTCGCACCCTTCGCGGGTGCGTGGATAGAAACCGGTGCCGTAAAATGCTGGAACGTGGGCAATACGGTCGCACCCTTCGCGGGTGCGTGGATAGAAACGCAATATACGCCGCGTTTGTTTTCTGATATTGCAGGTCGCACCCTTCGCGGGTGCGTGGATAGAAACTGGAAAAAGTGTTCCTGGGAGCCGCGCATCTTGAAGTCGCACCCTTCGCGGGTGCGTGGATAGAAACGCTTAAGCGGAATCAGCGCCTTCAAAGATTTTTTGTCGCACCCTTCGCGGGTGCGTGGATAGAAACAGATTTCATCCTTTCTCTGATTGTGCGCTTTACGCGTCGCACCCTTCGCGGGTGCGTGGATAGAAACAGGCAGTCTCACTGCAGGATGCAACACAACGGACGTCGCACCCTTCGCGGGTGCGTGGATAGAAACCATTGTCAATTCTGCGTCCAGGGCTTTCTTAAGTTTGTCGCACCCTTCGCGGGTGCGTGGATAGAAACTAGAAACACTATTGTGGTTTCCATGAACGACACTGTCGCACCCTTCGCGGGTGCGTGGATAGAAACTTCTGCTTCGGTTGCTCCGATGGAGTCCTCTACAAGTCGCACCCTTCGCGGGTGCGTGGATAGAAACTCGCTCACTCAAGAGGAGGCAATGTCGCTCGCTCGTCGCACCCTTCGCGGGTGCGTGGATAGAAACACCTGGTTCTCGATTTCACCGTCATCTGCTCTTGGTCGCACCCTTCGCGGGTGCGTGGATAGAAACGATTGATAAAACCTTTGTCTCCGGCGGCCAGGGGGTCGCACCCAGCCGATAGAGGGCAGCTTTGCCTACGTGTATCTGGACGGCATCGTGCTCAAACGCAGCTGGGGTGGTGAGATCAAGAATGTCTCCGTCCTGGCGGCCATCGGCGTCGATGGCAACGGCTTCCGACGCAATCTGGGCGTGTCGGAGGGGCACAAGGAGGACGAGTCCGGTTGACTCGGCTTCCTGAAAGAGCTCAAGAAGCGCGGGCTCTCAGGTGTCAGGTTGATGATATCAGATGCCTGCCTGGGACTGGTTGAATAGATCGCCGAAGTGTTTCCGGACGCGGAAGCGTTGCGCGATTTACTTCTACCGGAATGTTTTTTACCATGCCCCCTGCGGTAATATGCGGGAAGTGGCCGCTATGCTGAAGGCCATTCATGCCCTGGAGAACAGGTAGGCGGCTGAGAGCAAGGCACAAGATGTGATTGAGAAGCTGATGGCTATGAAACTGAAAGCGGCAGCGGATCTGGTAAAGAAGTCGATCCGCGAAACCTTCGCCTATCCATCCCAGTACTGGCTCAAAATCAAAATCAACAATCCCATGGAGCGATTGCTCAAGGAAGCCCGGCGGCGAACGAAAGTGGTCGGGGCATTCCCGGATGGCAACTCCGCGCTGATGCTGGTGGCGGCCAGGCTACGACATGTCTCCAGCACCACGTGGGGAACCCGCAAGTACATGAACATGACACTATTGAACGAGATAGATCAGGAGGCCATCTACTCGGTAGCATGACCAGGGACCGGGAAGCCCCCGAGAAAAAAGTGCGAAAGATTCTTTACACTACCAGTTTTTTCATTAGATCTTCCTCGTCTCTTTTTTAAATCGCATTGCAGTGGTCAATGCAGGGGGCATAGTAATCCTCATAAGCTTTACCGAGATCTTTAAAGGTTGATTTCTGCGTCCTGGGAAAGACACGCTTGAAAAGCCAGCCAGTTCCAAAGTATTTGGGATTAAAGTCGCCTTTATACTTTGCGAGCAGCCTGTCTTTTCGCTCTTCGAGGAACAGTTCACCAGCAAAGTTGAGCACCGGCAGACTGCCATTGCGGCTTGAATAGCTGAAATATGCCGGTGGTTGGAATCCGACGATATCTTCGATGATCCCAGTAGTTCGAATGAGAAATTGAGTACATATGGATTTTTCGAAAAAATGAGTTCATTTAAAGAAATTTCTGAGCATGGTATTTTTCATGGTATTACCGATTATTAGTAAAATAACTTATTGATAATAAAAAACAAAAAAAGGCTTATTTACAATAGAGTGGGAGTGATAGTGATTTACAACGACAATGTGCGCCGTTAATACAGGGTGCTCGCCCTCGATCGACCACAGGTAAAGCTGGCGGTTCGTGAGCCCAACCAAATGGTTAACCCAACCCGTAATTGACAAAGAGCTTTATCTTGTATCGGTCAACTTGTATCTGTGTTAGGGTGGCGCATCACCTCCAGCCAGCGGGATATCTTTCCTGCGGTATCTTCACTTAGCGGGACTTCTCGTTGACATTCGGCTAATTCTGGTCGGCACGATTTGGTTGCCTCCTCTGAGTCCTTACTCAAGGAACCACTATGCCTGCTTTATTAGGCAGTGCTAAGCAATTACCATTGTATGCTAGTCAAAAAACAACGACGGCTATTGTTTACTGTGAAGGAAACTTTGCGGCAAATGATGGCAAAACAGCCAACGGGCTTGTTCGTCATTCTGAGAAGTACAAAATACTTTCTGTCATCGACAGCGAAAAAGCCGGCCTTGATAGCGGCACGATACTGGATGACAAACCCAATAATATACCCATTTGCAAAGATCTTGCAGATGCCTTGTTAAACGCTGGAAAAATACCCGACTACTTTATTTTTGGTATGGCTCCTGCCAGCGGCATGTTATCTATTCATGAACGTGGCTTGATACTTGAGGCTATGAGTCATGGCATGAACATCGTTAACGGCCTGCATGAATTTTTGAACGATGACCCGGTGTTTATAGCGGCGTGTGAATCAAGCCAGGTAAAAATTCTGGATATTCGTAAACCTCGCGCTAAAAAAGATTTGCGACTATTCACAGGTCGGATTAGCGAAGTGACTTGCCCACGTATTGCTGTGCTGGGAACCGACTGCGCTATTGGCAAACGTACCACGGCAGCTGTTATAACCCAGGCATTGAATGACCGGGGTATCAAAGCTGTAATGATTGGCACAGGACAAACGGGCTTGATTCAAGGCGCTCGTTATGGCGTGGCACTGGATGCAATTCCATCACAATTTTGCGTCGGCGAACTGGAAGCAACTATTGTTGAAGCCTTTGAAAACGAACAGCCCGACGTGATTATTATTGAAGGACAAGGTGCGTTAAGTCATCCTGCTTTTTCTTCCTCCGCGTTTATTCTTCGTGGCAGCTGTGCCAACGGCGTGGTGTTGCAGCACGCACCCGCGAGGCAGCATCGTTGTGATTTTAAAAAAATGCCAATGCCTTCGCCGGCATCAGAAATTCATTTGATCGAGACCTTTTCAGACGCTCGGGTTATTGGTTTGACCATTAATCATGAAAACATGAGCGATGCCGATGTAACGGATGCCATTAGCCAATATGAGCAGGATTTGCATATTCCGGTTACCGATGCTTTAAAGCGCTCGCCCGATCATTTGGTGGAGATTGTCGTTGCCGCTTTCCCCTATCTTAAAGCGAAAACGTTGACGGCAGCCTGATGGTTGCGCCAAGGTTAGAAATTGATCTCGACAAGATTTATCACAATGCCCATGAATTGGTGACACGACTCGCTGAACACCGAATTTCAGTGACGGGCATAACCAAAGCGTCTCTCGGTTCGGTGGAAATTGCCAACGCCTTCTTGCAAGCAGGGGTGACTGGATTGGGTGATTCACGGATCGAAAACATCAAGCCCCTTCGTCTTGCAGGGAACCATGTGTTGTTCAGCGATGTGCCGATGACACTGATTCGGTCACCCATGCTGAGCCAGGTAGCACAGGTTGTACGGTTTACAGACATAAGCTGTAACACTGAAATCGAGGTCATTAAACAACTTTCATTTGAAGCACAGAAGCAGAATCGAATCCACCAAATACTGTTAATGGTAGAGTTGGGCGACCTCCGAGAAGGCATTATGCCTGACGACTTGATAGACGTGGTGGGTGAGGTAATCGGATTGCCCCATATCTTTTTAAAGGGTATCGGAGCCAATCTCGCCTGTCGCTGTGGTGTTGTTCCTGATGCTACCAACATGGCTCTGTTATCTGACCTGACTGCGCAAATTGAGTCAGTGTTTAACCTGACGTTAGACGTGGTATCGGGTGGTAATTCGGCCAACCTGCGGTGGGCATTGAGTGCAGATAGCAGAATCGGGCGAATTAATAATCTACGTCTCGGTGAAGCTATTTTACTCGGTCGCGAGACGTTGAGGCGTCAGCCAATAGATGGCCTGAGCACCGATGCCATCAAGCTTGTAGCAGAAGTGATCGAATCAAAAGTCAAACCGTCTCTACCGACGGGTGATATTGCACAGACTGCTTTCGGAGATGCTCAACCCGTTAGTGATCGCGGCTTGGTGAGGCAAGCCATTCTGGCCATTGGCATACAGGACATTGATCCCTGTGGAATGCAAACTCCCTCCGGTATCAATGTTCTGGGGGCCAGTAGCGATCACCTTATTATAGAATCTAGCGAAAATAAGCTGTTTGTGGGAGAGGAGCTGGCATTTGAACTTGATTACTGCGCATTGGTTCGTGCGATGACCTCGCCATTTGTTTCAAAGATTTATTCGTCTCGGCAAGGAGTTCCACCAGCTTATGCTTTTGGCAAGATGAGATCACAAACATTGAATTAAAACTATAATCTACTGGAATGTTGCAGCCATTGTTACGCTCTAGTCAGTTCTGTGGCCACACTATCGGCACAAACTGATATTCCAGAAATGCCAGTAAAGGCTTATAGGAAGGCTTATGAGTCGGGTTGGGGTTGCCCATAAAGATACCGGAAAATTCGTGTCTAAGTTCTTATGGGCCAGATCGGAAATGCGATTGTGACTTTTTGAAAAGCGGCGATCTCATCGGAAAACGCCGCACGCACATGGGACCACATGGTGAGCGCCAGTTTACTTTGGGCATAAGCCTCGAAGTCGTTAGACAGTCTTACTCGACCGTTTAACGCATTTGGATTGACTGGAGATTGGGCGGCGGAGGAAAGATTGATTACTCGTCCGGATGTTCCGATCAACAGCAGTAGTCGTTGGGTCAGCAGGTAGGGTGCGATGGTATTCACCGCGAAGCGCACATCCTGTCGAGCCGGTAATAAAAATAGTTTTGGTCATGATGCTCGGTTTCCTGTGTGGGGTCATCGTTTCGTTTTCTTAAATATTCACAACGACCTTACCCATGGCTTGTCCACTGCTAAGACGGTTGTGTGCCTTGCCGGCTTCTTCGAGTGTAAATGAGGTCTCGTCGAGCAATGGCTTGAGTGCCCCCGCATCCGCAATTTCGGCAAGTTTTGTCAGAATAGCGCCGTGGTCTTCTCGTTTGTAGTTGTGCAACATCGGTATCAGCATAAAGACGACGTGTAGCGACAAACCCTTGAAATGTGCGGGCGTTAAGTCCAGCTCCAGCATAGATACAGTTGAAACAATCTGTCCGTTTAAGGCTGCGGCTTCGAAGGAATTCGTCATATTGGCACCGCCGACAGAATCGAACACGACATCGAAGCCTTTATCATCGGTATGTGTCGTGACATAGTCTGCGACTTTTTCAGTCTTATAGTTGATGGCCGTGGCGCCATAGTTTTGGATGACTTGCATCTGATTGGCGGCAGATACGGTTGCATAAACGTCAGCATCAAAGTGCTTGGCTAATTGTACGGCAACATGTCCTACGCCGCCCGTGCCGCCGTGAACCAGTACTTTCTGTCCCGCTGCAACTCCGCCGGCCCGTTGTAAGCCTTCGAACGCAGTAATGCCAACCAATGGCAAGGCCGCAGCTTCACGCATCGACAGTGTCTTTGGTTTATGGGCGATCAAACGGGAATCAGCCAGCATATAATCTGCCAACGCGCCTTGCAGGTCTGCGAGGCCTCCGGCGCATCCGTACACTTCGTCGCCTGGGGCAAAGTGAGTGACACCTTCACCCACAGATTCAATGGTGCCAGCAAAGTCCATACCGAGGATGGCCGGCAGATCAGGGGAAAGGGGCAAATCCTTGCCCATCCAGATTGGTGATATGCCGGTTTGGGGCGACGTTTGAACGGCCCCGCTAACACATAAACCAATCCCCGCAAGAATCGGGTCGATAGTCGATTCACTTTTCATTAAGGTTTCCCGGATTCAGATAGGCAGGATTCTTGGTGGAAATGCTCGATATGAATGTTGCTAGTTTAATTGCTGCGAGGCCCTGTATTAGCCATAAGTCAACGCAGCAATTGGCCCATCGGGCTGTGTGCCAGGGTTTCTGGCGGAATGTGAATCCAGCCGGCAACCGCAGCCAACACCGTTAATAGTTAAATACGAACAGGGGGATTCAACACTCTGCATCAGGATTTATACGGTGATGTGTATTTTCCCATACAAATCGCTTTTTTGCTGAGTGAGCCGATTGCGGATTTCAGTGGAGGTGAATTTGTTTTGACACAGCAAACCCCCAGGGCGCAGTTTAAGCGTATGCAGATTAATGGGGTTTTGAATCACAGCGATGTGGATGATCGGGTGTTAAGATCACTTATTCGCTTGGGCAAAGTGTGTTTTGCCGGTAATCGCAGGCTGGGTATTTACGGTCGAATAGACTGTGTGTCCGGCAAACGAATGAGACAATTTGTTAGTCAGACGTTTTGAAAAGACACATCAAAATGCAAATCCGATATTAACGGTTCGGCCCGTAGAAAGTAGAGGTGAGTCTGCTCACTGATTGAATGAATTGCCACCGACAAAGAATGCTATTGGAGCGACTTTGGTCGACGTGTTGTGACGGAAATAACCAAAACGCAATACTTCATAAAAATCACATGGACATGTTCAATACCGATGCAGTAGTATCACGAAATGTGAAGCGACTGCATAGTCATATCTGTCGTTTCATTGGGTTAGGTTCTTGGTGACCAGTTGGTAATTGTGCACTGCGGATCGAAATTAAATAATCTAGGCCTGGAGTTCAAACCAAGTAAAAAGGTTTCGAAGAACATAGATTAATCAACATTCATTTTTTTGTTAACACCAAACCAGTCTGCATCTGACCGCCTGCGCGTGCGCCAGATTTAGCTATTTTCGTGATAAAACAAGGAGCAAAGAAAATGAAAAATGATCGAATCGTTCATAATTTTTATAAGATTCTCGGTATCAGTACGCTAGCCATTGGCGTCAGTATCGGTGCGGCAAATGTGTCAGGGAAAAGTTTGGGCCTAGCGCTGGTGCTGGATGGCTCCGGCAGTATCTCTCCTTCGGATTTCGCGCTGCAAACCGGCGCTTATCAAAGTATTTTCCAAGACAGTTTCTATACCAACTATGTTGCGCCCTCTATGGAAAGCGGTGATTCTCTTTACATGGGTGTGTACCAGTTCTCCACCGGAGTGGTGCGGGAAGTTGGCTACACACGTATAGACAGCGACACATCTGCGTACGCTTTCGGCAGTGAATTTTCCAAAATATCGCAGCAGTATGGTGCAACCAACACGGCGGCGGCCACCAATATGGCGGCTTCGGATTTGGTGGCCAATAAATATACCAATAAGGTAATCGATATCTCCACGGATGGTGTCCCGACCTATGGCGGTAACGCCATTACAGCAGCCAACCAAGCCAAGCAACAAGGTGTGAGGGTGAACGCTCTGGGAGTGGGTGGCATCGATACCAATTTCCTGCAGCAATTCACCAAAGCCGGGGGCGGTTTTTATTCCACAGCACCGGATTTCACAGAGTTCTCAAATGCGTTGTCAAAAAAACTAACCCGCGAAATTAAGAGCAGCGGTAATGCCTCCGCTGTGCCTGAAATCGATGTTGCGGGTGCAACTTTAGGCATTCCTCTGCTCGCGTCACTCATGCTGATTTTTAGAGAGCGCAAACGTAACAGAAGGGTGTCCTCCTGCTAAACGAAAAATTCTGGCGCGCCTTCCTGATGCAACTCGCGTAGATTCGGGAATGGGCGCCGGTATTTATACAGCCCCGTCATCTTTAGATTGCTCCAGTCGGAAAAAACATAAAATCCATTCGGCGTCGATACGCAACGTGCGACAATAAGCCATAGATCGTTTCCCGGCGTGCCTTTAAAAAACGGACGAATTTCACTTCAACGATACCTTAATGATTGCTACCGACCTGACTAAGGGCATTTCTCGCCAAAGCGCGACTGAAATTCAATACATCATTTTTGGTGATATAAACAATATAGACGCGTGATTATTTTTATAGGTTGATGGGCTCCATCATGGAAATCAAGCGGGTATCGACTGGAATCAGCAGCGACACCTTCATGAATTCCGTATGTTGGAGGTGTCACCATGAATCAGTGGTTAAAGGTGTTGCTGATCCTTTTTCTGGCCAAACTGGCTGTTCCTGCCCTGGCGGATTCGACGGGCTCGGCGTGGGCGATTTCGATGGACAATGACCTTTTTGCGCCAACGCGTAGTGATCGCGATTTTACCGCCGGTCTGGCGGTGACTTACACCGGGCGAAAGGGGCTTAAGTACTGGAGTGGGCTCGATAATACCCTGGATCGCCTGGATCGATTCACGCCCTGGGCGATTAACCGATTTCCCGAAAGCAGTATTACACCCTCCATTGAATGGGGTACTTACGGCTTCACACCGGATGAAATTGACCGTCGAGATGTGGTCAAGGGGGATAGACCCTACGCCAGCCTTGTGTATTTAACCAATAGTCGCATTTACTACGTAAATGGCGGTACGGATGCGTGGTCTTCCTCGCTGACCCTGGGAGTTCTGGGCTTGACTCTGATGGAGGCTGCTCAGAGTGCAGTGCACTCGGCGACTGGTAGCGAGAAAGCGCGTGGCTGGGATCACCAGATATCCGACGGCGGTGAGCCTACCTTTCGCTACCAGCTCGCCTATCACGACGATTGGCGAGCCAACACGGCCAAATTGCAGTTTAAAACGACTTACTTTGGATCAGTCGGGTATTTGACTGAAGCCGGCATTGCGCTGTCAACGCGCAATGGACTGATTTCGTCCCCCAGCCACCGCTTTAATCCGGAACTGATTACCTATGGGGAACGTGTTAACGACCTGATATCAACACCGGGTAAAGGACGGGAGAATTATTTCTGGGGAGGCGTGGCGTTAAAAGCACGGGCCTACAATGCTTTCCTGCAGGGGCAGTTTCGCCACAGTGATCACCGCCTGAGTCATGACGAGGTGAATTACCTGCTTGCTGAAGCCTGGGTTGGCTATACCCTCAGTTTCGCGGGCAACTTTAAATTCAGTTATGTACTTCGTGCCCAGACATCCGAGATTCGCAGCGGGGAAGGGGATCGCGCCATGGTGTGGGGTGGTCTGGTCGTCAGTCAAACACGGTGACTCCCGCTCTCACCGCTGAGTAAACGTGCTCCCTATATTCATTCTCGAGATTGTTAGGGATGGGCACCCGGGGAGTGGGTGACGGGAGTGCGTGCCACGGGCGAAAAGATTTACGTCAGGGTATCCAATTCCTCATTATCATGCAGCTCTCCCTGCGCGCAACGGGTGCATTTGTTCCATTGCAGCTGAACGGTTTCTTCCAGCAGGTTTCGCATCCACGTCAAGCCTGGATCACGGTCCAGCCGGGTATGCCAGATAAGGTAGACGGGCACGGGGTCGATGGCCATGGGAGGGTCTGTTATCCATAGTTCTGATCGATACTGAGTACCGCCGGCTACGACTTCCGGCACCACCGCAATCAGATCGCTGTGCGTAAGCAGTTTTGGTACGGCTGAAAAATGATTGACGGTCATTGCCACACGACGATGTAGTCCCTCCTGCTGGAGCGCGGAGTCGACAATTCCCCGGGCATCGCCTGATTGAGATACCAGCAGGTGTCGCGCCGCCAAATAATCCGCCATGGAAACGGGCGTTCCTGACAGAGGGTGATTCCTACGCATTACCAGCCGAAACACATTGGACATCAGAAAACGCGAGCGAAGACTGCTGTCATGTTGGTTGAGTGGCCCGAGTACCAGATCGACGTTTGCCTCACGCAGTTGGGTCACGACACCGCCCAGGGTGTAAGGCACAGCATATAAGTCGACATTGGGTGCCTGCTGACTCACTTTTTCCAGGAGTGGTAGCCAGAACAGGTCGACCCACATGTCGGCGATAGCAATACGAAACTTGCGTCGCGACTCTGAAGGTTCAAACACGCTGGACTCAACCGCTGTGGAAAGGAAGTGCATGGGGTCCCGCACCTGTTCCCAGAGGCTACGGGCAAATGCGGTCGGTTCAATCTGCCTCCCTTTTTTCACGAACAAGGGGTCTTGCCAGTGGTCACGCATGCGAGCGATGGCATTGGATACCGCTGGCTGGGTCATGGAGAGTCTATTAGCGGCAAGGGTCACCGAGCCTTCGGTCATGATGGCGTCGAATACATACAATAAAGTCAGTTCCTGGGATCTCATCCGGCTTTCCTTCCGCTTCAACTCTCGATTCATCAATAACTATGATGATAGCTATACGAATTGCCAATTATAGTTATGATTTGATTGGCCTCATAGTGGTTCTCGTCACTAACAACCGATGAGGTAATCAACCATGTCTTCCATTCAACATCTGAACGATCAGAATTTCCGGGCATTCATCCAAACTGCCCACCAGCCGGTTTTGGTGGACTTTTGGGCCGACTGGTGCGGGCCATGTAAAGCCATGGCACCGATTCTGGAGCAGTTGGTGGACACATTCGAAGGTAGGGTTACCATTACCAAGCTTGATGTCGATGCCAACCCGGAGACCACTGCTCAATTCAACATACGCAGCATTCCCTCGCTCATTCTGTTTGTTAACGGTGAGCCCGTTGCCAAACACCCGGGGTTTGCATCCCTTAAACAAACACAGGCTTTTATCGAGCGTGAGCTATAGCAATGAATGGTTTTGTCAAACAATTGGTGTTCTTTCAAATGAGGTCGTACGCGTTGCTTAATGAGCAGGGATAATAATTGGTTTGGCTCTACTTGGCTTATCGGCAGGTAGTCAATGCTGGGTATAATTAATAGATCATTCGGTCTGTAGTGCGGATGAACATCAGGTCGGGTTGACTATCGTTTTCCAGCGGTAGGGCAAAGCGTTGCGGACAACATAACCGGCTTTTAGTGATAATCGAATTACTCTGTCGTGGTCTCCGCATACGGCTGCATTCTCGGTTTTCCAAATTATCTCGGCGCTCATGGTCAGAGTAATGATATTGCCTCCCGAAAAATCAAGAAAGAGCAAACCGGCTCGGGGGTCTAACGTCAGATTCCCTACGGTGTTAAAAAAGGAATTGCCGGGAAAGTCGGGAATGATCAGGCGATCATGGTCGTCGAAACCAAGAAAGCCCCGCTGTCCTCCGCGATGGGAAACATCCATGCCCGAATTTCTGTTGATGTGCTGGCTGGAGAAGGTGCTGGCAATAAAGCAGGTATCGGCGTTGGTAATACATCCTCGCAGAGGACGGCTCCAGCGGTCGACGTATTCGGTGGTGGTTTCATCGTCGCGAGGTTCGGTATGTAGCCGGCGCTGCTGAATATACTGGGGACAATTTCCGAAACTCTCTTCAACACCGATGGTGAAGCCATTGTGGTCCTTCTCTAAAACGGTTCCATTCAAGCGATTTCGGCGCCGGGTTTCCAGATCAATACCGAGCAATCCCACCTGACTGCGGGTATTCAGCTGGGGAAGTGCAGGACCTGCATGACTCATTGGCGACTTGATCGAAAGTAGTTCGGGCGTGGGTGATTGGATAAATCCCGGATCGCCGAACAGCGGATAAGCCCATACGTTTTCGTTCTCATCTTGGCTGCCGGTAATGACCATGGGCAGACTGGCGAAGAACTTCCTGTGTTGATCCAGCATATAGTTGCGGATGACCCTTGGTCCCAGTTTTGACATTTTATCATTGACGCCAGCCCGGGTTTGCACCATCCGTTCGCCGGGGTGCCAGGTGTCTTGCATATCACTATTCATTTTATTCTCTCAACTCAGGGTAATAAACTCGATTCTGACGCCGCCCGGGATAGTACACATCATATGCAGGGTGTTGGTTTGACCCAGGGGTTCCGGTTTAAACTCGATATTGACGCCCTCATGGTTTTCTAGTTGGTTATTCAGCAATTCAAGCGACTGTTTGTTAGCGACCTTGAGCGCGAAATGGTGCAGCCCGATATTGCAGTGACGGTCAAACGGCACCGTTGGACTATCGCCCTTGGCCTGCCAGAGGGTCAGCATTATGGTTCCGTCACTGACAAAAATGGCGGGGTAGTCCGGCTTTTCGCCGACCACCTTAAAGTTAAGCTGCTCGCAAAAGAAAGTAGATGTTTCTATGACGTCTTTGACGGTTAATCCCAGGTGATGAAGGCCTTGAGTGCTTTGACTCATGAACTTTCCCTCCGATAATACATTTTATGACGAGGTGAACAGATCTGTCTATGCTGGGGGTTAGGGTAAGTGGACAGATCTGTTCATGTCAAGCGTTTTTAGGTATCATCTGTGCATTCTTTTCTGTCAGGTAAACACTCACGATGCAGCCACGAAAACAGCACCTGATTAATACCGCTTATCGACTTTTCAATGAGCATGGCTATCACGCCACCGGTATTGATCGAATATTAGCGGAGTCAGGGGTTTCAAAGGCGACGCTTTACAAACACTTTCGGAGTAAGGACGAACTGGTTGTAGCGGTGTTGCAGCAACGGCATGAGCAATTAATAGATAGTGTTGGCCAGTCGCTTGAGCATGCCAGAGCAAGCAACCAGTCAACGGCGCTGGTGATCTTCGATGTAATGAACGAGTGGTTTCGAAGTGATCAGTTCTTCGGCTGCAATTTTATAAATGCCAGTGCAGAATACGCGTCAAAGGGGCACGCGGTGTATACACTCGCCGCTGAACATAAAGCGGCGATACAGAGCCTGATTCAACAAGGTCTGGATGGGGTATCGGGTAAGCGCAAGCGAATTCTCATGGCGGAGCAATTGGCTCTTCTGGTCGATGGTGCCATTGTGCGCGCTCACACACGGGGCGATCGTGATGCCGCGCTACTGGCGAAAAAAATAGCGACGCAGTTATTAGGTTCACAGTAAGACATTTTTATCAAAAAGCCTCTTTTCCTCCATCCCCTTTCACGGCACAGCCGCACTGGAGTTGTTTACAGAGTGCATGGTTGCGTAAATGACCGAGCGCGATCAGCGAAGCACCCAATAACATCGCTATTTTTTCCCCGCTATCGCCGAGCCATTCATGGCCAACAAGCGCAGCCAGGGTAAGCATCGCAAGGCCTGGCACACCCATAGCCATAACCGTTATATTCCGATGACGTTGGCACCCCAAGGTCAACGCGAAGAGGCTGGTGGGTAGTACTGCTACCAGCATCCACTGGTGAAAGCGCTGGTCGCCCACCATGCTGGCAGCTAGCGCGGGTAGCATGACCAGGGCGATTGGTAGTAGTAAACAATGCACGGCACAAACCAGGGATAGACTGATGGCTGCCTTATCGATGGCGGTTGAAACGATTTTCACATTATCACCTTGTTATTAGCGGTATTTGATTGCTGTTACATCACTGTGGGTAGTTATGGCTGTTGTACTGATAAGGCGATTATTCTATTAAAGAGGATATGATGCAACATATCATTATTGTCGTGGCTTCTAATTATGCAGGTTGCAAATATCTGTGCTCGCAGCCTCTCTGATGTCTGGGGGGTCAATCAGTTGAATGGGCAGCCGTGTATGGGTGTGTATGGGTGATACCAGACTTTAAGGTTGGGTGTTAGCCATGTATAGTCATGCCAAAACACGATAGTTAAATTTTTGGGGTTAGGGGATTGTACAATGAAAGGATCATTAGGATATTACCGGTTTATTTTATTCTGGCTCGTTTTGGTATCAACGCAGGTGTCTGCTGAGAGCTTTAAATGGCTGCAACAACCGAGCGCACAAAACTCCGGGGATGTTGAACGGATTTATTACTATGATGATGCCATTTATGCGGTGGGTCGCACGGGCTGTATAGATGCGGATTGTTCGGGCCTATTGGCAAAATATACCCTCGGTGGTGAAATTTTGTGGCGACGGGATTTTAAGCTTTATGCCGACACGGAAGCGTTCGATATTACGGTTGATGAGCATGGTGTATTTGTCGTCGGGCGCTCTGCTGAGGGACCGTCCTCGCGTTCAAGAGCATTTGTCGCCCAATACACTCACGACGGGAACGCAGGTTGGCAGTACACGAATGAAGTTGATTCACACAGTGCCTGGACAATCACGCATGATAGCAAGGGCCTTTATGTGACCGGTGAGTACAATTTTGATGGCGGTATACAACTGCTATCACATTTGGACTTCGACGGTAATCTTGTTTGGACTACACAGGTGGCAAGTGTTTTTGTTTATAGAGCCATAGCTGCAGACAACAAAATTTACCTATCGAACGGCAATAAAATGTCGGTATTTAGTACGGATGGCACAGCATTGTACGAATTCCCGTTCGACCGAATCGAAGAAATGGTCTACGACAATGGCTTTTTTTACTGCATTAGCCGCGATACGGTTTTTAAAATAGATGAACTGGGCAATACAGTGTGGGAACAAACGTTTTTCAAGAAAGTCCGCCATACTCGTATAGTTGATATTACGTTGGGAAAAAACGGTATTTGGGTCGCCGGCTTTACCAATCACACTCCGGAGCCTGATGTCGGCAAGGAAAACGGCATCCGGCTGGTTGAATATAATTTGCGAGGTCAATTCAAAAACGACTGGTTTCTTCCCGATGCAGGCACACCTATACCCAGCTCCGTTGTCTTTAATAATGGCAACCTGTATTTGGGAGGGACCGACTTCCATGGCGACACTGGGTTTGTGGCGCAGACCTCCGAATTGGATCTGCTTCAAGCACAGGTTCGCTCGTTGTCGGATGCGGATGGTGATGGCTACCAAGACTTGGTTGTATTATCGAACGATTTGGGCTCAGGCAGGGTTCTGGCAAATGTGAAATCCATTGGTACCACCACCGGGCTCGATCATCAAATTCAATTTACAACGGCTCTACGGCCCGTGGATTTTGCGATTACTCCCGATCTGAACGCCAACCTGAGCCCGGAATTGGCCGTTGTAAGTGCGTTCGACGGGACGGTAGAAGTGAGAGATAGCCTTAGTGGCGCCTTGATCAGTGCAGTGCCTTTCGATACCCGTTTTTTACCAAGTAAACTGCGTGTATTGCCCGATGAAAATACAAACGGGACGCCTGAACTAGCCGTGCTCGAGACACACCAAAGCAAGAGCCGGGTGCAAATAGAGATCCGTGATAGTGTAACTACGGCATTAATAGCTAAAATCCCTTTTAACCCGACGTTCAATCCAAAAGATTTTACGTTGCTGCAGGATATAAACGGGGATTCAATAAGCGACTTTGCTTTATTATCGACAAGCCCGGAGAGCCAGTTTAGTAAATTGGAAATACGTGACAAAGGCGGGGTTTTAATTAAGAACGTTTGGTTGGGCGATACCTATGATTCATCGCAAATTATTCCATTACCGCCAACGTTAGACAGCCAGGCTAGTTCAGCAACCAAAGTCGCGGTTTTACAAGCTAAATTGAACGGCGCCGGTGTTAGAGTTGCGATCGCTGACCCACTGGCAGGTAACGTTGTTCGAACCATTGGTTTTAACGAAAGTTTTGATTCCATAACGGCGAGGGCAATAGCGGATGTTGATGGCAATGGCGCGCCTGAATTAGCCGTTTTTGGAAAAAGTACTTTAGATGGCCAGAACAAGGTTGAAATACGCGATTCATTATCAGGCGAACTGATTGGCAATTTATGGAACTGGAAGTCGTTGACGCCAATGGATATTACAGTGATACCGGATGTTAATGGCAACTCAGAACCCGAGATCGGTATTTTCAGTGGGGAGGCCGCCGACAATGACCCTGAGGATTTCGATTTTACTGTTCTTATTAAAGATACATTAACCGGTCAGAAATTGGATCAGATCGACATTCATCTCTGAAACGAAGTGGGGCGGTATCAAAACAAGTGTTAGATTATTTGCAGCCCGGAATGGTGGGCTTGGTCTTGCAGGCGAGCTCAGTGGCTACGGCCACGTCTGCAAGATAATACAGCGATGCGAAGCCCAGCTGCTCTCGGCCTAGATTGTGGAAAACCAGACCCAGGGCGATGTCGCCGGCACTGAAGTGGCGTTGGTTTTTAGCGAAATATTGCGCGGCCTTTTGGACTGCCGGGTCGCTGATGATTTGCGATACCCGGCCGACACCACCGTGGTACGCCTGAATTAATAACAATGAATAAAGTTGATCGGATTTGTTTTTTGGTAGGTGCTTAAACACCTGGTCAAACACCGGTTTTAAATTACGGTGGTTTTGCTCCATGAGTTTTAGTGCGCAGTCGATTTGTGCCATGCGGTGAAAATGGAATTTTTCTGACAGACCGCAATCCTTAAGTGCGGCTCTGGACAGTTGCATAATGCCGCGGGCATCCGCTGCTGAGTGCGCTGTCTTTTGGCCTCCGCTTTCTATTAGTGTTTTGCCGGCGAGCGTCGCCAGAATCGAGGGCGGTAAACTGATGCGGCCCTGGTTTAAACGCTTTTTATAGACGATGCTGATGGCTTCATGCAGCGATACCTTGTTATTGGTGTCGCCAATTCGCATGCCGTCCCAGGTTCCCCAAAGCCGTGCACTTTTATCTCTGCCAAAGTAACGATCGAGTGACACCGCCAATTGGGCATCCGGTTGATTGCAGCTAAGTGCGAATGGATAGCCGGCTACATCCGGTGCTCCCATAACCCACACGTTGGCCTTACCGCTTTCAGCCAGATTCTTACGCTCCCGATTGAGCTTGATCTGGGTCGCTTCCGAGCTGCCGGCATCATTCACGTAACCCAAAAACGTAGCACTTTTGTCAAATAAGATATGACGTTCTTTGTTCCCGCAAAAGGATTCACTGTTTAAGACCCAGCGACGTATCGTTTTTAAATTATAGAATGCACCTTTGCTCACCCAGTAAGGGCTGTCTCTTACTACCTTCTGCCACTCGTTTTTCTCGGCCGATTGACCAAGAGCGTTGGTGGCAGAGCACAATGTCAGGCAGAGTACGAGCAGCCCCGTTAGCCAGTGTTCGTTGTTGCCTGCCGCCTCGGCAGAAGATCGCTTGAGCTGGTAAAAAGTCAGTTGTATACCCGTTCCGGTGTGGTCCAAGAATGTGGGTTTTATGATATCGGTTGTCGGGCCCTCTGGGAATCAGGTCGCGGCTTTTTCTACAAGCAGCTATACCTGAATTTGTCGTCTAAATTCAGGGGCAATATCAAAGTGCTAAACTGCATATCAATAGATTGAGTACACAGGGCGTTGCGTTTTGCTTCGTTATTGACATATCTATTCTGATATTCCGCGTTAAAAACAGGCTTGTTTTGCGCAATAAAAGGCGACAGTAGCTCGCACTCGTTGTATTCAAAGCATTGTTCATTCACTGCGTAGTCAAAGTGATTTACCAATGCAGCCACTTGATCAAGATTATTTTTTAAACCGATAGCCAATCCTCTGGCGTGAGCAAGTTTCGCAAGCGATTTGTTGTATGTCAGTTGGTCCTGGGCCGTGAAATTAATGCCGGTTCGATTGCTATAGCCATCAACGTTGTCTGGTTCAACGCCATCGCAGCCTTTTTGTTTGGCGATATCCAGGCGATTTTTCATAATCGTAAGCACTTTATCCGATCGGATATCCAGCCAGCGTTCACCAGGCCAACCATCCAATGGGCGACCAAGGTCTGCGTCCGCGAATTGGGTTGCGTCCGGGCGCCAATCTTCATAAGACCCCGCTGAAAAATAGCAAATGACTTTTTTGCCGGAGGATTTTATTTGCTGGATAAGCCCGGGCGATGTGTCAAATAAATCGATGTCATAAATATCAACCTCGTATTCAGTATTAATGTCACCCGATAACTGCCATTGCCACGTAGCTAAAACCGGCGGGCGATACCATGTTGCGGTTACTGTGTCCTCTTCGACTGATGTATCTTCTTCGGGCGGGACCGGATCACGTTGTTCTGTGTCGGTGGTCGACTGATCCTCAGCGGTATTTGTAGTCGTGCTTGATCCCGCGTACATCATTATAAGTGATAACAGTCCTAACAGAAATTCGTTCAAAGTCTTTCCCCCAAAAACCTGATCAGCCAGATCATGGATTCATTTTCATTGGTTTTAATGATGAGCCAAAAGGTGTTCTGTCGATTTCCGGCAGGAGCGTGTTATAGCGATAGAGTTGCGTTCCGTCTTCTGAAAAAAAGCGTTCGGGTAACGCACCAACACTGCCGAAGTTACAGGTTCTCGATTCTTTGGCGCACTTTAGCACCTGTTCGTTGACTGACTCGTCCATGCCAAAGATATAATCAGCATGCAGAGTGCTCATAGGCGCTGCATTATTCATTGCATCGGATGCGAGGTAGGGGTTGTTGCCCACAGCATTAGCATCGAAGTTGATAATGAGTTGGGGCGTTGGGAAGCGGTAAGGGTGACTTGAAGGGCATTCTACCTCATTGCTGCTGGGACCGCCCGGGTAGGCAACATGTGAATTGACAACGGATGCAGCTTTGCCGGGCATGTCGCGATAGCTGAGTATCGGATTTCCCTTGCGGGTACCATTCGTGGTCGCAACACAGGAGGGGAAGTGCATTATCAAGTTGTAATTGGGTTTACCGTCTTTTGTTCCCCGGTTAATTTTAAAATGGGAGTCACTTCCATTAAGTGTCATTTTCGAGGCCAATACTTCTAAACCCTGGGGCACCACTTGCAATAGGTTGTATGCGTTGCCCGCCATAAATGTCTTGTAGTAGATAAACGTAGAACTAGGGACAACTGCTTCATCCTTATCATTGAAGAGCGCGGGTATCCATAAACCGGATCGGTAATTTGTGCCACCTAAACAGGAGCTTTTTCCGCTTGTGGGGATGCTGTCCTGATTTGAGTAGGCGTCTGTTTCCGTGTTGCCCATAAACATGTGCAGATGGGCTTTGCCAGGTTGACCGGGATAAATGATCGGATCGTCATAGGAGAAGTGGCTAACGGTACAATAGATTCTGTTGCCATGATTGCTCCGGGGAACGGTGTCGCCCACCACGTAGTCCGATTTGCCGTTACTGCCTATTGTCCAAACCACTTTGTCTGTTGGGTGTGTATTATCAACGGGTTCACTTGGGTCCGCCGGTTCACTTGGGTCTACCGGGTCAACAGGAACCACTGGGTCATCCGGGGTCACCGGGTCTGCTTGTTCAAATGAAATGTAATAGTCTTGCTGACCGGTCCATCGCCACGGGTTTTTCCAGCTGACTATTTTGAATTTGCAAATGCTGGTAGCGGACATAGGATTGATCGTGAATTCAAATGGCGGCCGCTCATCGGTTTGGGTTGCGCTACCGCATTCTGTGTTTTGTGGTTCCAGGCGTAATTTGTCGCTGCTGACAGCTGGATTTACCTTTATACGAAGCGCATTAGCATAAACCATTGAGACTTCGTTACTAGTTGACGATTCCAACAGCTCTCCGGTTTTCTCATTGAAAATAGCGATCGAAGCATAGGTTGGCAATGCAGCGCTTGCCGACGCAATTGCGACCCCCAAAGTAAGCGCACTTTTTTTCAATGTATGAAAGTAATCACTGGTCATATCCGTATCCTTTTTTAATCTTTCCTTTAATGCAGTGTTTGCCGTTGTGCTGTTGAACGAAGCAGTTGAAGCGCGATGGGTTCATGTGTTTAGCTGGTAAAGGGTTATATATTAACCGTGTGTGATTTCTATTCTTTGACTCGGTTGGCATATTCGGATTTATTAGCGCTTTGTATTGGTAGCCTATCTAAAGCGCCATATTGGGTTTATAGTATGATCAATTTTATCTGTCATGAAACTTGGGAGAATTAGGTGAACATTCGGATAGTGAAATCAATATTCCCCGGGGTTGCCGTTCTCTGCCTGCTCGGTGCCTCTTCAAACAGCGTCGCGATGTGCGATAATTTATTGGACTTCGAACCACAAAAATTGCGTTCTGATGAGACGATCAATTTTTGTGAGCGCTTTTCCGGAAAAACGTTGTTGGTTGTGAACACCGCTAGCCGGTGTGGCTTCACTCCCCAGTTTAAAGAGCTGGAATCCCTCTACCAGAAGTACAAAGATCAAGGTTTGGTTGTCATTGGTTTTCCATCGAACGACTTTAAACAAGAGTTGGCGGACGAGGAAGAAGTAGCGGAGGTATGTTACATCAATTATGGAGTCACCTTTCCCATGGTCTCTGAAAGTTCGGTAAAAGGGGAGCAGGTGAATCCGTTGTTTAAACAGCTCATTGCCAAAACGGGCGAATCACCTGCCTGGAACTTCAACAAATACCTTGTCAGTGCGGATTTGAAAACCGTGACCCATTACGATTCTTCAGTTACACCTATGGCAAGTGAACTGGAGTCAGACCTTGCAGCACTATTGCGATAATGGCGGCTGAGTTAGCGAATCCGACGATATCATCTGGTTAACAGTCTTGTTGTTCTCACTTTCCCGACTATTCTAACGCCGGGGGCGTACCCAGCCTGTAAATTTTACCCCCATCTAGCAATGCGCTACGGATTTTCCAGGTCTCGTAATGCTGTCCAGATTGGTTGAATTGCAGCCAGCCCGAGCGGCACAAATAGAGTTACCTTGGTTTCGAGGTTATTCGAGCGGGATACTCAACGTTATCGTCTTCTTGGTAGGGTTTTTTGGGCATTGATTGTCTATATGTTTTGCGTTTTATTTTAGTCATCTGTTAAGTTCCTTTGGTAAGCTCCAAAGAAAAATCGATCATTCGTCATCACCTATCCGGCGACAGGGGCATTGTGCACGATAAAAAAAAGGGGAACATATGACAAACTGGATTGTAAGCACCCAAAATTCTTCACTCACTATCCGCCCGCTGGCGGCCGCAGTCGCGTCTTGCCTTAGGCGCACCGTTAAAAGAACGGTTCCGGCGACCGGACTGGCTCTCATCCTGGCCACCCCAGGTATGGCGGCCACCTACCAGGTCATTAATACCAACGACGCCGGGCCGGGGAGTTTACGTCAGGCCGTGGTCGATGCCAATGAGAACGCCGGGACAGACCAAATTAGTTTTGATAGCTCAGTCAGCGGTACGTTGAATCTGGTTTCGGGCCCGCTTGAGTTGCTTGATTCTGTCTCGGTCAAAGGACCGGGCCAAGCGCTATTGACCGTCGATGCCGGTGGCCGCTCTGAAATATTTGTCGTCAGTGATTCAGCACCGGTTAGTGCGATTGAGGTGAGCGTATCCGATCTGACCCTGAGTAACGCGACCACCGCTATTCTTGCAGAGGTCGGTTTCATGGATCTTGCTGTGACGGTGACCGATAGCACCATATCAGGCAGTGTGGAGAATGGCGTCAGCGTATCCAGTTATTTTGCAGAAAGTATGTTGCGCGTCAGTAATTCCACACTGTCAAAAAACGGCAGCGACGCGATCAGTGTTGCAGGTAGCCCCTATTCGGGTGGGAATGGAGCCGTGCTAGAAGGTGTCGCACTGTTAGATAACGGCGGGGCAGGCGTTGACAACTCAGGCGCCGGAGTAAAAATATCCAACAGCGAAATCAGGGGCAATTCAATCGGCTTGTTGGGTGGTGCTGCCCGGAATTATTTTGGCGGCGGTTTCAATATTACGGACACGATAATTGCCGATAGCGAAGAGGAGGGTGTCGTTCTTGGCCATTCGGATCATCTGAATCTTGAGCGTTCCTCCATAACCGGTAGTGGTGGGGCTGGTGTGGTAGCCAGTAATTTTTTCGTCTCTGCCACCATCCGTGCCAGCACGATCTCGGACAACGGTGAAGGGGGAGTGGATTTTGGTATACGTGACAATGAGTTAACCATTGCTAAT